>Ga0315289_10002416_pt1 | contig 28630 bp, 26 predicted proteins | sample YL17G11_40_MG_FD_203452 | JGI IMG/M metagenome (GOLD analysis project Ga0315289, IMG submission 203452) | Sediment microbial communities from Yellowstone Lake, YNP, Wyoming, USA - YL17G11_40 | ecosystem: Environmental > Aquatic > Freshwater > Lake > Sediment | place: USA: Wyoming | collected... | reverse complement strand
TAGCACATTTAACCCCACAAATAAGAAAACGATTATCTCGCGCAATATTCTCCTTTTGACTAACCCGGTGATGAATTTTTGCGGAAAAGTGCAAAAAGTCGAGAAAGAAGCCTTGCGGTTGACCAAAACAGTATATACGCAAGAAAAATTATCCGCGCCACTGAAGGAAAATACTCTTACCTACAAAATTACCATTGGCGAGCAGACAAAAATGCAATATTTGTCTCCGGCGCTTCCTTATTTATTTAAGGCAAAATCAGAGATAAGGCCAGCGTATATAAAACCCGATATGAGCAAATTTAAGATTGGCCAGGTAATAAACGTTACCTCCAGGGAGGACTTGCGCCGCTATCCTAAAGATACCTTTGCAGCAGAGTTCGTATATTTGCCCCCGGTAGTAAACAGTGTCTTTGGTATTATTACCCAGGTAGAGTCTCATAGCTTACGCCTCAAAGCCCTTCTGCCCCCCAATCTTCCTTTTGCCAAGCCTGATAATAGAGAAGAAGACCAGCCGAGATATCCCAAAGAGATGGTGTATACTGTGCAGGTTAACCCTGATACAGAGATATCCTGGTGGGATAACACAAACCCTGCCCAGCCAAAACCAGTGAAGTTTGATTTCAGCGAACTAAAAGTAGGGTTACCGGTAGTGGTGTATACCGATGTAGATGTTTACGAGACAGATACCATTGTAGCCTTGCTCATTCAGCCCAAGGTAACCCCGGTTTTGCAGAAAAATGACAAGGGGGGCGAATTATAAATCAGGGGATATGATATTACAGAGGAGGGGAAAATGCACAGAATTTTAGTTATTTGTTTAATGTTGTTATTTTTTTCTGGGAGTGTATCTGCCCAACAGCCTCGCAGTCCAGCAGAGATAGAGCAGAAGGAATTAGAAAGAAAGGAACCGCAGCTTTATAAAGAGAGACAGAAGGCCTCAGAGAGGCAAGCCAAGATAAGTGCTATTGTCACTGCCTTTCGCAAAGGTGAAATCTCCAGCTATTATGCTGAGAATCAACTTAACCCTCTGCTGAAACAAGAGATAGAGGATGACATTAACGAGCTAGAATCAAAAATTGCGAGTTTAGAAAAGAAATTGGAATCTCTCAAGGAAGCTAAGACTAATCCTGAGCCGTTGATTAAAAAACGCATTGATCAAATGTTAGGTAAGGCTATGCTTACCCCGGATGAATTGATGAAGAAAAGCCCAGCCGCTCTCCCACTCCAGTAGGGCAAAGGAAGGACAAAATTTAATCCAAATTTAATCCAAAATTGCTTGACATCGTAAATTTTTGGTATTATTATAGTTAGAACTGTGGAGGTGAATGATGACGAAAAAAGATATTATTCTTAAGGTATCCGATGAGACCGGATTAAAACAGATAGATGTAAAGAAAGTTGTGCAGCAGACCCTTAATACGATTGTTGAGGCATTGGTAAGGGGAGAAAAGATAGAGTTACGCAATTTCGGAGTGTTTAAGATAAAGCAGAGAAAGAGCCGCACAGGTAGGAACCCGCGCACCAATCAGGTAATCCCTGTCCCGCCCAGAAAAGTGGTAGTCTTCAAGGCCGGCTTAGAGATGAAGCAGAAAGTAAGATAATCACACCGCATAGACGAAAATTATATGTTTAAAAGAGTCCCCGGGACAAAAGATATTTTGCCACAAGAGGCAGGCGCGTGGCAAAAAATAGAAGAGATTAGCCGCAACATCTTTTCTCTTTATAACTACAAAGAAATACGCCCGCCTTTGATTGAGGAAGCGTCTTTATTCAACCGTTCATTAGGCCTGTCTTCAGAAATAATCCAGAAACAGATGTTCCTGATTAAAAGCAAAGGGGATGTGTATGCCCTGCGTCCGGAAGGCACAGCTTCTATTGTGCGTAGCTATATCGAAAATAATCTGGATAAAACAACAAAATTCGTAAAACTCTACTACCTTGGTCCGATGTTCAGGCTGGAGCGTCCGCAGAAGGGTAGACTGCGACAGTTTCATCATATAGGTTACGAGGCAATCGGCTCGCACGCTGCGGATTTAGATGTAGAAGTTATCTCTCTGGCAGATAGACTGCTTGCGGGCCTTTCGATAGACGGTTATAAAATTAAAATTAATAGTTTGGGTTGCGCAAAAGACAAAAAAGAATTGTCAGCAATTTTACATAAAAACCTAAAGGATAAATTGCAGAAGCTCTGCGCTGACTGTCGCAGGAGACTCAAAACCAATATACTGCGAATTCTGGATTGTAAAAACGAGGCCTGCCGGGAAGTAGTCAGGAAATTAGATATTGCGGATACCTATCTTTGCCCTGAATGTAAGGCCCATTTTGCTAAAGTAAGGCAGGGCTTGGATGCCTTAAAAATTAATTACGAAGTGACGCCTTATCTTGTGCGCGGCCTGGATTATTATACCCGCACTGTCTTTGAAATCGCACATAAGGACTTAGGCGCTCAAGATGCCCTGGGTGCAGGCGGCAGGTATGACAATTTGGTTAAAGAATTAGGCGGTCCGCAGTTAGGCGCAATCGGGTTTGCCTTTGGGGTAGAGAGATTGTTGCTGGTGTCCAGTATCCGTCCAGTGTCCAGTGAAAATTTGGTTTACCTGATAACTTTGGGCGATGAGCCGAAAAAACAAGGGTTGAAATTATTAAATGAACTTCGCGAATGTGGGATTGCCTGCGATACGGATTATGAAGAGAAATCCCTTAAAGGCGCTATGCGAGCTGCAAACGACTTAAGCGCAAAGTTTGTTTTGATTATAGGGGAAGATGAGCTTAAAAAGAATGTAGTGACTTTGAAAAATATGGAATCAGGAGAGCAGAAAGAAGTCAGAGCCGACGACCTGAAAAGGGAATTAGGATGTTGAGAACTCACACCTGCGGACAATTAACTGCAAATGATATTGATAAAGAAGTTACTCTATGCGGCTGGGTAGCGGCTCGTCGCGACCACGGCAAACTTATCTTTATTGATATCCGCGACAGGTACGGGCTCACCCAGGTTGTCTTTGTTCCCAAGGATCTGGCAGATGTCTATAAAAAGGCGCAGGATTTAAGAAACGAATTCGTTATCCTTGTCAAAGGAAAAGTAAACAGGCGTCCGGAAGGCACTATAAATCCCAGATTACCGACGGGAGAAATAGAGGTTTTAGCAAAGGATTTGGAGATTTTAAATCCGAGCAACACCCCGCCTTTTGAAATAGAGGATGACCTCGATGTTACCGAAGAGATGCGGCTTAAATACCGTTATCTTGATTTAAGAAGGAAAAAGATATTCAATAATTTTATCGCAAGGAGCAATCTTTATAAAATCATACGCAAGTTTTTGGATGCGCGCAGTTTTATTGAGTGCGAGACACCCATTCTTACAAAGTCCACTCCGGAAGGCGCGCGGGATTACCTGGTGCCTTCAAGGCCTAACCCCGGCAAGTTCTACGCCCTTCCCCAATCGCCCCAGTTATTCAAGCAGATTTTGATGGTAGCCGGCATTGAAAAATACTACCAGATTGCCAAATGTTTCCGGGATGAAGACTTACGTAGCGACCGTCAGCCGGAATTTACGCAGCTGGATTTAGAGATGTCTTTCGTGGATGAAGAAGACGTCTTTTCTTTGACTGAACAATTGATGCAAGCGGTATTAAAAGAAATGAAAGGGAGAGAGGTTAAATTGCCTTTCCCGCGGATTACTTTTGATGTGGCACAAAAGAAATATAAGACGGATAAGCCCGATTTAAGAAAAGAAACAGGTAGTGAATTTGCCTTTGCCTGGGTAATAGATTTCCCCTTGTTTAAATACAATACAGAAGAAAAACGCTGGGAGAGCGAGCATCACCCTTTTACATCGCCAAGGCAGGAGGATTTAGATATACTGGAAAAGACCCCGGAAAAAGCAAAGGCGCGTTCGTATGATCTGGTATTAAATGGCATGGAGATTGGTTCGGGTTCCATAAGGATTCACAACCAAAAATTACAGGAGAGGATTTTTAAGCTCATCGGCATAGACAAAGACGAGGCGCATAAACGCTTTGGATTTCTTTTAGAGGCATTTCAGTTTGGTGCGCCGCCTCACGGCGGTATTGCCTTTGGCCTGGACAGGCTTCTGGCGATTTTAGCAGGCGAGGAGAGTATCAGGGAGGTAATAACTTTTCCTAAGACGAGCGCGGGTTTTTGCCTTTTGACGGACGCGCCTTCGGATGTAGATGAGAGACAGTTAAAGGAGTTGGGTTTAACCATAAAGAAAGGGAGGGAAAAGAAATGAGAAGACAAGTTTTGTTTTATTTAGCAGGTTTATCGTTTGTTTTGGCGTTATCGGGCTGCGTGGTCAGGACCTATCCGCTGACAAAAGACAGGATTGACCAGGATTTAACTACGGGTAACCGCGGATATATTAAGGGCCAGGGATCTGGATTAGAAGCAAAAGAAAGGAAAACCACCCGCACTACCCAGGTCGTGGAGATTGAATTACACTCGCCCATAAAATTTGAAAAGATGCCGAAAACAAGAATTCAGGAAACAGCGTCGGTAGAGAAAGCAGAAGAACAGCCAATCGAAGGCAACCGCGGATATATCATCCAAACCATTACGCCTGAAATAGCGGAGCCGCAGGCCGAACAAAGTTATACCGTGCGAAAAGGCGACACATTGCAGAAAATTTCTGAAAAATTTTACGGAACCAGCAAAAGATGGACAAAGATATACAATGCAAATAAGGATGTATTAAAAGGCCCTGATAAAGTTTATCCCGGGCAGGCGTTAAGAATCCCGGGCGCCCCCGAACCCTTAAAAGAAACCAAAGAAAACCTTAAATAACACCCGTGGAAAAAGTAATCAAACTTCAAACCCACCAGGAGGCACAGGCTCTTTTCGGCCGCCACGACGACAATATAAGGGCAATAGAAAAAGAGTTTAAGGTTAAGTTAACCATGCGCGGCGAACACCTGAAGATAAACGGCACTGCCACCAATATCAAAAAGGCCTCAGGCCTTATCGAATACATATTAAATGCGCTGCGCGCCGGTCAGACAGAACTGGGAAGGGCTGATTTAGACGGCCTGATAGCGAATTTTAAGAAGCCGAAAAACGAAGGGGTTATTCTGCGTTCATCCGACTCTAAGCATATAGGGCCAAAGACCAAAGGCCAACAGGAATACGTTGAGGCGATAAAGAAATACGCTATTGTATTTGGCATCGGGCCTGCTGGCACGGGTAAGACGTATTTAGCAATGAGCTGCGCTGTGGAATCCCTGAAGAAGCAAGAGGTGCGTAGGATTATCCTTACCCGGCCGGCAATCGAAGCCGGGGAATCTCTGGGGTTCCTGCCGGGCGATATGTATGAAAAGATATCGCCGTATCTTAGGCCCCTTTACGATGCGCTTTACGATATGATGGAGGCAGAGCGCATTGAAAAGTATTTAGAGACCGGTATTATCGAAGTGGCGCCTCTGGCGTATATGCGAGGCAGGACCTTAAATGATGCCTTCATTATCCTGGATGAAGCCCAGAACTCTACCCGTGAACAGATGAAGATGTTCCTCACGCGCCTGGGGTTTGACTCAAAGGCAGTTATTACCGGCGATATAACGCAAAGCGATTTACCCGACGGAAAACCCATAGGCCTGCTTCAGGCGCAGGATATATTAAGTGAAATCGAAGGGATAAAATTTATTTATTTTACCGGTTCTGATGTGGTCAGGCACGCAATAGTACAGAAAATTATCGAGGCCTATGATAAAGCAAGTCGCTAAAATAAAACTAAAATTTATCCCGCACCTTTGGACACATTCAAGAATTAATAAAAAACCCGAATATTTCAAAGGTGCGGGATTTATTTTTTGCACCGCATTAATTTTTTTAATCGGCGTAATCACGCAGATAAATTTAGCCGTCCCCCTGTTTTTAATCTCCTTATACGTGTATATTAAATTCAGAAGGCAAAATTTAAAGAATTTCAATCTGCTGAATATGACCTTGTTGTTTTTAATAACCCTGGTGAGCAGTTACTTTATTATAATGCAAAGGCGGCTGATATTCTACATACCTTTCTGCGTAATACCTGTGTTAGCCACATTGTTATTCAATAATCTGGAGATATCTTTACTGATTACGCTGGCAACTGCTGTTTCTGTTGCATCTCTTTCAGATAATCCTTTCCAGCTTGCATTGTTATTTTTAATCAGCGGTATAATATCGAGCACCCTGGTTTTAGGCGCCCGTAGACGCACCACGATTATCCGCGCCGGCTTTATTGTAGGGGTTATGCAGGTAATTTCATTAATTTTTATTGACCGTTTCCGGATTGGCTTACCGGCCAGATACCTGATTCTTATGCTTAATGGTATCGTATCTGTTATTGTTGTCCTGGGAGTACTGCCTGTTTTTGAATATCTTTTTAGGACGCTTACCAATATCAGTTTATTGGAGTTGGCTGATTTTCATCATCCGCTTTTACAGCGTATGGTTCAGGAAGCAGCCGGCACGCATCATCATAGTTTAGTGGTGGGCAACCTTTCTGAGACTGCCTGCGAAGCAGTGGGAGCCAATGCGCTGTTAGCCAGGATAGGGGCATATTACCACGATATAGGCAAACTGCAAAAACCGGATTATTTCAGCGAGAATCAGGATATAAAGGCGAGTAAACACGATACATTAGCGCCTTCGATGAGCAAACTTATAATTATGAACCATGTCAAGGAAGGCATAGAGCTGGCTAAAAAATATAGACTCAACCCTATCCTGATAGATTTCATAGTGCAGCATCACGGAAATAGTCTGGTTTATTATTTTTATCGTCGAGCCCTGGAAGGCCTGGAAGAGGATCAGGAGGTAAAGGAAGAAGGCTTTCGCTATCCGGGGCCGCGGCCGAACACCAAAGAAACAGCCATAGTGCTATTGGCGGATTCTGTAGAGGCGGCTACGCGCGCTTTAAAAGACCCTACCCCCACAAAAATTGAGGAAGTGGTGCACAAGGTCATTAATAACAAGTTTATCGACGGCCAACTCGATGAATGCGACTTAACCTTAAAGGACCTGGAGAAAATCTCAAGTGTATTCATCCGTATATTAAGCGGCATATACCACAGCCGCGTAACCTATCCTGAAGAGTCAAGAAGTTGAGTGAAAATAACCATAAAAAATTTCCAAAAGAAGATTCCCATCAATCCGAAAAGGATAAAAAAAACAATCCTTAAGGTCTTATCAAAAGAAGACGCAAGCCCCGTTAGAAATACCAAATCTAGCACGAGAAGAAACAAGATTTCTAACGGGGCAAGAAAATCCGGTGAAATAACCATCTGTTTTGTAAGCGACAAAAAGATTAAGGAACTGAATTTAAAATTCCTGCAGAAAAACAGGCCTACGGATGTTTTGGCCTTTGATATATCCAAGACAAAAGATTCGGGCCAGATGCTCGCTGATATAATTATATCTACGGATACGGCTATCCGAAATTCGAAAATCTTTAAAACCACCCATCTTTACGAGCTCCGTTTATATTTAGTTCACGGGCTGCTGCATCTTTTAGGTTATGACCACTCAAACCCAAGGCAAAGGCAGCTGATGCGGCAGAAAGAAAGGGAATATGTCAATACACAGGACTGAAGCGATAGTTTTAAATAGGCGCGATTTTCGCGAGACCTCAATGATAGCTGATTTCTATACGCGGGATTTCGGTAAACTCAGCGGCCTGTTAAAAGGCATAAGGACAGAACCTGCTAAATTCGCCAGCAACCTGGAGCTGTTTTCCCTTAACGAGATTATATTTTACAGAAAGAGGAATTCGTCGCTGCATCTGGTAACCCAAGCTGACAAAAGGAATAATTTTGATAGCATAAGGCAGAATATCACAAAGACAGGTATGGCTAGTTTAACAATGGAATTATTAGGCGCAATTATGGCGCAGGAAGATAAGAATGAAGATGTGTTTGATTTAAGTTTAACCTGCCTTTCGGAATTACAGACCACTAATAATCCGGACAAGGTGATGACTATTTTTAAGATTAAGATGTTAGCGCTTTCCGGGTTCAAGCCACATTTTGATTCCTGCGTTTCCTGCGGTGATAGGATTCTGGGGCAATCGAAATTCAGCCTTACTCTCGGCGGCTTACTGTGTGCAAGATGCTATCAGAGAGACCTGAGTAGCCGCTCTATATTTCGCGGCACAGTTGCCTCAATTTTACATATTGAGAGAAACGACATTAAAACCAATCTTAATTTGGGAATGAACCCCCAGATTAAGAAAGAACTGGAATTGATACTTAACGCATTTTTGAATTTTCATTTGGAAAGAGAATTAAAATCGCAGAGGGTTTTGAATAAATTAGCAGTCGCGGTATAGGGACTGTCCCCGAAGGGGACTGTCCCTAAGACCAGGAGGAGCTATGAAAATAGTTATAGTCGGCCCTGGAGCAATGGGTTGTTTATTTGCTGCCTTTTTATCTAAATCAAAGGAGGAAATCTGGCTTTTGGATAAGAATAAGGAGCGCGCCAGCCAAATCCAGCAAAGCGGAATATCCATCGAGGGTATTTCCGGTAATTGGCAGGCAGAGGTACGAATAACGGCAGAACCAGGCGAAATAGGCCAGGCAGATTTAATTATTTTCTGCATTAAATCCTACCATACCAAAGAAGCGATTATGCAGGTGAAATCCCTCGTCGGTGAAAATACAAGAGTCCTTACCTTACAGAACGGCATTGGTAATATTGAGATTATCACTGAAATAGTGGGTAATGAGCGGGTAATCGGCGGAGTAACTAATCTGGGCGCAACCTTGCTGCATGTGGGAAGGGTAAGGCATGCAGGAAAAGGAGAAACCGTAATTGGCAGGCCGGACGGAAAAATATCAGTAGAATTGCGCGCAATCCGCGAGGTTTTCAATAAAGTGGGCCTGGAGACAAGAATCTCGCGCGATATCAAAGGGCTACTATGGTCTAAATTGATTATTAACGCAGGGATAAATGCGCTTACTGCCATTACGCGTTTAAATAACGGAAGGTTAATCGAATTTGAAAGCACGCGTAAAATCTTACGCGATGCAGTTACCGAAGCTATCCGCATAGCCAAAAGAAAAAGAATAAAACTTATCTACGATGACCCATTGGCAAAAGTAGAGGCAGTTTGCGAAGCCACAGCAGCCAATGTATCCAGTATGCTGCAGGATGTTTTAAGAAAAAGGCGCACGGAGATTGATTTTATAAATGGGGTGATTGTAAGGCAGGGACAGGAATTAGGCATTCCAGTCCCTGTCAATTCGCTCTTAGTCAACTTAGTCAAGACCATTGAGGAAAGCTATAATTTAGCGGTAGATATATAGGGTCTGTCCCCGACTAAGGCTAATTCGAAGAATATTAAGGGGACTGACCCTAAAATTATAGGTTTTGCGTGTGTCTTGTCTGTGTTTCGCGGGGACAAAGGGAAGCTTTCCGTCTTTGCTTCCGCGTGCTGAAATTTTTCGCCGTCGGCTACGGTTTACTTCCTCGCTCCGGATAGCCTTTATCGTAGTATCTGCCCTACGCTCGTCGTAATTCCTTGCCGACGCAAGAAAATAGCTGTGCCGAAAAATTTCTAATGCACGCTCCACCAAAGCCGGAAATCTTTTAATAGAGCACCCTGCTCGAATCACAGCCAATCCCCCCGCAAAAAGAAATAATTTGATTACAATGAAATTTTATTACGTTAAACTACTGAAACGTTTGTTAAAGAATAAAAATCTAAAAGAAGCTGAAAGACTTCTTAGATTAATTGAGATCCTCAATACATTACCATATATTAGAAGTTTGCTTTATTCAAAAGAATATAGGGGGTTTAGGTACGAACAAAGCCTCTCTTATAACATTGAAAATTTTTATATGCGCATATATGTTTTTAGAGAGACATTTTATCTTTTTCTTAATGCAATATTTAAATTAGGAGTCGATGAGGGCGATACAAAATTCAGATCCAATATTACAGATATAATTAAATCAAATAAAAAATTAACTTTTTTGAGCGGTGCCTTAGATAAACTTAAAAAAGATAACATAATAAAAGAATGCTTAAAAAATTGGAGAGCAATAGAACATCAAGCCGTGAAGGGTTGCGACTATACTGGACAAATAGCAATCGTTGAAAATTTAAGTCATAAAAAACTTTCAGAACTAGAGAAAAATAAAATAATAATTAATATTTTGAAGAAAGTAGATAATGATATAGAAAAGATATATACTTTTTTGACTAACTTTTTAGAAAGATATTGTAAAGATATTTTTCTGATGATGGAATCTAAGGAAAATGAAAAATGAGGTCACATTTCGTGTTTTATTATAAGGTAGAAACAAACTATAAAAAGGAGATAATCTATGAAGAATCAAGCAATAGATCCGGCAATAGATAAAATCCTTAATTTAAGTCAACAGATATTACAAAATCAAAGTAATATTTTAACGGCAGTACTCGGGATAACAGCTTTACTTCTTGCCTGTACATGGTTGTGGAACCTCTTTATTTCTAAAAGACAGATAAAAAATAAAATTCGAGCAAATATTTCAAGAATAGAAAAAGATTTTAGCAAAAGAATAGATAACAAAATGACAGAAGTAGAGAATAAAATTAAAGAAACATTAAAAAAAGATTTATTATTTCATGAAGCTGAACTAAATAGATTATTTGCGCTTACTTCTGCACAAGCTGGACATATACCTATCTCCACAAGATGGTGGGCCAGAGCTTTAGAAAGTTATAATAAACTTGGACAAGATGACTGGATTAGAATATCGACAGATGATATTTTAAAAAATTTAAAAAAACCAGAAGTTTGTGAAAAATTAGATAAATCTGAATTGCAAGAGATCAAAGATATGGTAAAACAAAATGTACCTGATATTTTGGCTAAAGAGAGAGAAGAAATATTAAAGATTTTAGAAGCAGAACTTAAGAAAAAATAATTATTTAAAAAATGAACCTCGTCGGTTTTCGAGCGCATCACGATTTTAGCCAAAGCAGCTTTCGTGAGCGAGGGAATCCGAACGCGGAAGCATTCGGACGACGAGGATGTTTGAGTCCGTCCTGGCGCGAGAGCGCCGACGGGCGAGTTCCGCAGGAGCCGAGCGAACGAAAGACCTTTGGCGTTAAAAAATCGTGTTAAGCGAGAAGACCGACAGGTTCATTTTAAACATAATAAGGTAGTACTTCGGGGAACATCGCCATATGCGGTTTAGAAGCTAAAAAGAAGGAGAAAGATGAAAAATAAAAGAGTCTTTATCACAATCTGTATTTTATCTTTTATTCTAATCTTTAGTTCTAAAACCTTTATAATAGCGCAAAATAAGCAGGGCAATTTTGAAGAAGCCCTGTCTCAAGAGGGCATTACCCCACAAGAATATGATGAGGTTATTCCTTATTATTATAAAAATCCGCAGCCGAAAAAAATAATTCCTATTCTAAAGGCAGTATTAACCCAGGAACAATTTATATCGGATAATATTAAATTTATACCATTTGCACATTTAATAGCAGCTATCGCTTATAATAACCCAAATCTCCTAACAGAGTTAAAAGGACTTAAAGAGAATAATTTGCCTGTTCTTCAAAAAGAGAGGGTTCAATATATAATTGAAGAAACTGAGAATTACAATTCAATGTTGCCGGACGCACCGACGCCCGAAGATTTAGACCGCTATCTCTGGGTGGATATGCATGCACCCACGCGCATAGATTGTTTGTGGTCAGAATTTTTCGCAACCGGTGATGAAAAAGCAGTTGAGAAAATAATCAGTATTTTAACTTATCCAGCTGCAAAAGATAAGGACTTTGTAATAGCGACGAAAGCTTCAGCAGAATGGTCTCTTGCATCTAATGCTAGACAACATAAGATGGTATATGAAGTTATTGAGAAAAGAGTATCTTCTGCTACAGGAGAATTAAAAGAAAAATTAGAAAATATCCTGAAGAAAGCCCAAGAACCAGATTAAAAGAATAGACAGATGAAAAACTTAGAAGTTGCTGAGATATTTCGCGATATTGCCAAGATATTGGAGATTAAGGGCGAGAATGTGTTTAGGATTCGCGCTTATGAAAGGGCGGCGCAGAATATAGAGGGATTAAGCCGGGATGTAGAAGATTTTGCCAGAGAGGATACGCTTATGGATATCCCCGGTATCGGAAAAGACATTTCGGCCAAGATTAAAGAATTTATAAAGACCGATAAGATTAAGATGTATGAAGATTTAAAAAAGAGCATACCCGAGGGCTTGCTGGATTTACTTAATATTCCGTCGGTAGGGCCAAAAACTGCAAAGCTTTTGTATGAAAAATTAAAGATAAAAAACATTGCAGATTTGGAGAGGGCGATAAAAAAGAATAAACTCAAGGGGATTTTCGGCATAAAAGAGAAGACCATAGAGAATATTTTAAAGGGAATAGAGGTGCTTAAAAGGGGAAAGGAGAGGATGACCCTGGCGCAGGCAACGCTGGTGGCAGAAGAGTTTGTAAATTCGCTGGAAAAACTGCCAGAGGTCAAGAAAATATCCACTGCAGGAAGTTTGCGCAGGCAAAAGGAAACCGTCAGAGACATTGATATACTGGTGATTTCAGATAAGCCGCAGAAAATAATGCATGCTTTTACAAAGATACCTTCTGTAAAAGATGTTTTAGCAGAAGGAGAGACCAAATCTTCTGTGCGCACAAAGGATGACGTGCAGGTAGATTGCAGGGTTTTGGAAGAGAAATCTTTTGGCGCAGCGCTCTTGTATTTTACCGGCTCAAAGAATTTTAATATTAAATTGCGGCAGTTAGCGATTAAAAAAGGATTAAAGATAAGCGAATACGGCGTTTTTAGGAAAGGTAGGTTTGTCTGTGGCAGGAGCGAAGAAGAAATCTTTAAGATTCTGGGTATATCTTATATTGAGCCGGAACTAAGGGAAGACACCGGCGAGATAGAATTAGCCAAGAAATTCAAATTGCCAAAACTCATAGAACTTAAAGATATAAAAGGCGACCTCCACGCGCATTCTAAATACTCTGACGGAGGCAGTAGCATAGAAGAAATGGCAATTGCCTGCCGTAAAAGAGGGTATTCTTATGTTGCTATTACTGACCATTCGCAGAGTTTAAAGGTAGCAGGCGGCCTTAGCCCTTCAGATTTAAAAAAGAAAAAACAGGAAATAGATAAACTGAACAGAAACTTAAGGGGTTTCAGGATTTTATTCGGAACTGAAGTTGACATAGATTCCAACGGTAAAATAGATTATAAGGACCAGATTCTAAAAGAATTCGATGTGGTGGTGGCGGCAATCCATACCGGCTTTAAACAATCCAAAGAGCAACTTACCAGGAGGATAATTAAGGCCTGCCAGAATAAATATGTGCATATTATTGCGCATCCCACGGCTAGGCTCTGGGGCGTGCGCGAGGCCTATAATATAGATTTAGACGAGATTTTAAAGGTAGCCAAAGATACCAATACCCATTTAGAGATAAATGCCTTTGCGCAAAGGCTGGATTTAAATGACCTGCATTCCAGGCGCGCAAAAGAAATGGGAGTAAAATTAGCCATAGGCACAGATTCGCATTCCATTGAGCAGTTAGAGGCGATGAAATTCGGTATTTCAGTGGCGCGGCGCGGCTGGCTTTCTAAGGAAGACGTAATTAATACACTTTCAGTTGAAAAGTTATTAAAAACAATTAAAAAATGAAAAATATTATTCTTCTTGTGTTCTTGTGTTCCTGTGTTCTTATGATTGGCTGTCAGAATCAACAACTCTACAGAGATACCCAGGTTATGATGGGGACTTTTGTAGAAGTGACTTCTCCTGATAAAAATGCAGCAACTATTGTTTTTAACGAGATAAAAAGAATAGAAGATTTGTTAAGTAAATATAAAGCGGATAGCGAGGTAGCAAAACTAAATCAATCCGGTAAATTAAAGGTCAGTCCCGATACATTTTTTATTATAAAAAAATCCAAAGAGTTCTGGCAGGCAAGTGATAGCGCATTTGATATTACGGTAGCACCTCTGGTAGACCTTTGGGGTTTTACCGATGAGAAATATCGTTTACCAACGCAACAGGAGATTAAAAATACCCTGAAGTTAATCGGCTCTGATAAAATTATTTTGCATGATGATGATAATATGATAGAATTTAAGCTTTCCGGAATGAAGATAGATTTAGGCGCAATTGCCAAAGGTTACGCCTTAGATTGCGCGGCAGATAAATTAAGAAAGGCAGGTATAAAGAGTTGTCTGATTAATGCCGGAGGCCAGGTTTATGCTCTAGGAGATAAACCCCCGCACCAAAGATTTTGGTGCGGGGGTAAATTTGGCAAGCCCTGGAAAATAGCCATTAAGGAGCCGCGTGGCAGAGATTTTACGGGTTATCTGGAATTGAAAGACAAATCCGTAGCAACATCAGGCGATTATGAGCAGTGTTTTATTAAAGGTAAGACGCGCTATTCGCATATATTAAACCCTAAAACAGGTTATCCTGCAGATTCAGGGATTGTTTCAGTAACAGTGATTGCCTCCGATGGTTTAACTGCCGATGCCTTAGCTACAGCTATTTTTGTCTTGGGAAAAGAAAAAGGTGAGGAATTAGCAAAAAGATTTCCGGGCGTAGAAGTAAAGATAATCGAGAAAGAAAATGTTCAAAATAACGGCTAAAGAAGAATTAGCCAAAGAGATAACCAAGATTATAGTCAGCGCAGCGATAATTGCGCAAAAAGCCAAGGCAGGCCAGTTTGCGGTCTTGGTCTTGGATGAAAAAGGTGAGCGCATACCATTAACCCTGGCAGATTGGGATAAAGATAAGGGGACTATTACTCTCATATTCCAGAAAGTCGGTTTCAGCACAAAAAGATTGGGGGCGGTGGGAATAGGCGATTCTATAGCGCACATCCTCGGTCCTTTAGGCCATCCTACAGATATAAAAAATGTGGGAACAGTTGTTTGTATCGGAGGCGGGGTGGGGATTGCAGAGGTCTATCCGGTTTCGCGGGCTTTTAAAGAAGCGGGAAACCGGGTAATCGGTATAATCGGCAGTCGCACAAAAGAACTATTAATATTAGAAAATGAAATGAAGGATATCTGTGACGAGTTATTTATTACTACGGATGACGGCTCTTACGCAAGAAAGGGCTTTGTCACTGATGCGCTCAAAGATTTATTGGAAGTAATAGAGAAATCTACACACACCAAATACCCTAATCTAATTTATTGTATCGGCCCGGTTCCTATGATGAAGGCAGTTTCAGGGGTTACTAAAGAATATCGCATCAGGACTATAGTGAGCCTAAATCCTGTCATGGTGGATGCCACAGGTATGTGCGGCTCCTGCCGCTGCACTGTAGGCGGGAAAACCGTATTCGGCTGCGTGGACGGTCCGGATTTTGATGCAGGCCAGGTTGATTTTGAGGAATTAGCTAAACGTTTAAATCTGTTTAAGGGACAGGAAGACAGCATTGAAACCTTCTAATTTAAAAAATAATCATAAACTCAATAATAAAGGTAGCCAGAAACCGCAGGTCCTTAATTTTGATTATACAGGTTGCCCCGCAGAGGTTCTTTTCGAAAAACTAAAAACATCTGAAAAAGGCCTTTCTGAACAAGAAGCCCTAAGCCGTCTTGAAGAATACGGTTTAAATGAACCTGCCAGGAAAAAGAAAAGAACTATCCTTGTTCAAATTCTTTCCAAATTTGCTAATCCGCTGGTTGTCGTCCTTTTAATTATTGCCGTCTTTTCTATGTTCTTTGGCGAAAAAATCAGCGCGCTTTTAGTTTCTTTAATGGCTGCGATGAGCGTTTTTCTTTCATTTTTACAGGAATACCGTGCGGGCAGAGAGGCAGAGAAATTGAGCGAAATGGTCCGGGCAACCGCGACTGTCTACCGTAACGGTAAGCCCAAAGAAATAAAAATGAGGGAGATTGTTCCCGGCGACATTGTGGATCTATTCGCCGGAGATATGATTCCGGCGGACTTAAGAATTATATCCTGCAAAGATTTATTTATTAATCAGGCATCTTTAACAGGGGAGGCGTTTCCGATTGAGAAAAACTGTGAGCCGATACAGACTAAAAACGGCTCAACAATATCAGAGTTACGTAATATTGCGTTTATGGGTTCAAGCGTGGTCAGCGGAACTGCGCTGGGAGTGGTTATAAAGACCGGAATATCCACGCAGTTTGGTGAGCTCTCACGAAAACTCGTCACCATGAGGATAGAGACGAGTTTTGATAAGGGTGTACATAAATTTACATGGCTGATGATTCGGGCAATGCTTTTTATGATTTTATTTATCTTTGCTATCAATGCCTTTCGTCGCGGAAACTTTATTGAATCGCTGCTTTTTTCCCTGGGAGTTGCGGTGGGGCTTACTCCTGAAATGCTTCCGATGCTGGTGGCTATAAATCTTTCTAAAGGCGCTATTGCCATGTCTAAAAAAGAGGTTATTGTCAAGCGTCTAAATTCCATACAGAATTTTGGCGCTATGGATGTGCTTTGCACTGACAAAACAGGCACCCTTACTATGGATAAAATAGTATTAGAGAAACACTGCGATGTGGTGAGAAAAGAAGACGATGATGTATTAAGATACGCCTACATCAATAGCTTCTACCAGACAGGCCTCAAGAATCTATTAGACAGGGCAATCCTTAAACATGAAAAGTTGATGATAAAGCAATTTAAAAAGATTGATGAGATACCTTTTGATTTCTCAAGAAAAATAATGTCCGTAGTTGTAGAGATGGACGGCAAACACAGGATTATCTCTAAAGGTGCCCCTGAGGAGATATTTAAAAGATGCACAAAATATGAACTGGAAGGCGAAATACTGGATATGGAGGAGCTGATACTTTCAGATTTAAAGGAAGAGTATGATAATTTAAGCGCAGATGGTTTTAGGGTTTTGGCAATAGGATATAAAGACATCGATAACAAAAAGGAAATATATTCAAAGGACGATGAAAAGGATTTGATTCTTAAAGGTTACGTTGCGTTTCTTGACCCGCCCAAGCCCAGTGCAAGGAAAGCAATACAGGCACTGGAGAAACTCGGCATAGAGTTTAAGGTCCTGACAGGCGATAATGAACTGGTCACTAAAAAGATTTGTAGTGAAGTAGGCCTTGATATTAAAGAGTTAGTTACGGGCGAACAGGTGGATAAGTTGAATGATAGAGAACTCCAGGAACTGGTTAAGACCGCTGATGTCTTTGCCCGGCTTTCGCCATTGCAGAAGGAGAGGGTAATCCGCGCTCTGCATGAAAATAAACATATTGTCGGCTATTTGGGAGACGGAATAAATGATGCCCTGGCTTTAAAGACTGCGGATGTGGGGATTTCCGTAAATAATGCAGTTGATATTGCCAAAGAGTCAGCAGATATAATTATGCTTAAAAAAAGCCTTATGGTGCTTGAGGACGGTGTCAGGGAAGGTAGAAAGACCTTTGGCAATATTGTTAAGTACATTAAAATGGGCTCAAGTTCTAACTTTGGCAATATGTTCAGCATGACCGGCGGAAGCATGTTTCTGCCATTTTTACCGATGCTGCCGATACAGATACTCTTAAACAATTTTCTTTATGATTTATCTCAGGTAGCTATACCTACGGATGAAGTGGATAATGAATATCTTAAGAAACCCAGACCCTGGAATGTTGAATCTATCAAGAAATTTATGGTCATTATAGGTCCGATTAGTTCAATATACGACTTTCTGACCTACGGGGTTATGTTATTTATTTTTCATGCCTCAGCCCAATTATTTCATACCGGATGGTTTATAGAATCGTTATGTACCCAGACCCTGGTTATTCATGTTATCCGCACAGGAAAAATTCCTTTTCTTGAAAGCAGGCCCAGTAGATTCTTAATCCTGACTTCGATTTTTATAGTCGCAACAGGAATGGTTATCCCATTTTCTCCTTTAGCTAAGCCTTTTGGATTTGTGGCTCCGCCGCCTTTGTATTTTGTTATATTATTTTTTATGGTCATTACCTACTTACTTTTGGTTCAGGTGGTTAAGGCCTGGTTTATTAGAAAATATGGTTATGATTAACAATAAAAATGCGCAATAAAGTTCCCCAGCAAGCCGCCAAAGAACGCATTAAAAATTTTTTTGAAGTCGCCCTGGGTTTTTCTAAGGATGAAGCGGAAAGGGAAGCCAAGCGTTGTCTTCAATGTAAAAATCCTCCCTGTGTTAAAGGCTGCCCTGTAGGAATAGATATACCGGATTTTATAAAATTAATTAAAGAAGGAAAACAGAAAGAGGCGCTGGAGAAGATAAAGGAAAAAAATAATTTACCGGCGGTTTGCGGCAGGGTCTGCCCGCAGGAAGACCAGTGTGAGGCAGTCTGCGTTCTCAATAAGAAAAAGATACCTATAAACCCCGTTAGAAATATCAAATCTCTTAGGGAGAAAGACAAGATTTCTAACGGGGTAAATATCGGGGCTTTAGAAAGATATGCTGCGGACTATGAATTAAGTCAAAAGTCCCTGCCTGTCCGGCAGGCAGGAAAACTAAAAAGTCAAAAGTCAGCACTAAAAGATATAAGGGTTGCGGTGGTGGGTTCAGGTCCGGCAGGACTGACCTGCGCTGCAGATTTAGCTAAAATGGGTTATCAGGTTACTCTATTTGAATCTTTGCATGTGCCCGGCGGTGTGCTGGTCTATGGGATCCCGGAATTCAGATTACCCAAAGGAATCGTTCAGGATGAAATCGAATATATAAAAGGCCTGGGTGTGGATATAAAGACCGATACCCTTATCGGTTATACCTATACCCTGGAGGAATTATTCAAGGAGGGATTCAGGGCTATATTCATCGCAGTAGGCGCAGGCCTTCCGCAATTTTTAGGAATAGCGGGTGAGAATTTAGACCGGGTTTATTCTGCGAATGAGTTTTTAACCCGCGTAAACCTGATGAAGGCATACAGATTCCCTGAATATGCCACGCCCATAAATATAGGTAAGAAGGTAGCGGTTATCGGAGGCGGTAATGTTGCGCTTGACTGTGCAAGGGCAGCGCTTAGACTGGGTAGAGAGGTAACTTTAGTTTATCGGCGCAGAGAAAAAGAAATGCCCGGCCGTATCGAAGAGATAGAGAATGCCAAAACAGAGGGCGTGGTTTTTAAGTTTTTAACCCAACCCGTAAAAATTTTAGGCGATGAAAAAGGATTTGTAAAAGGCCTGGAATGTATTAGAATGGAGCTGGGTGAGCCTGATGAATCTGGCAGAAAAAAGCCTGTTCCTGTAGAGAATTCCAATTTTATTTTAGGGGTAGATACGGTTATTGTAGCTATCGGGCAAAGCCCCAATCCTTTATTACCAAAGGTTACAGCAGGACTTAAGACTAATAAAGACGGGACCATATCCGTGGATAAGAATTTTATGACTTCCCTGCCGGGGGTTTTTGCAGGCGGAGATATTATTACTGGTGCGGATACGGTTATTTCAGCTATGGCTGCCGGCAAAAAAGCCGCCCTTTTGATACATAAGTTCGTTAAAAATAAAAGATAAAATGGAAAATGAAATAACAATTAAAGACATTTTAGCTATGAAGGGCAAGCGTAAAATTACCATGCTTACTGCCTATGATTATCCTTTGGCATCCCTGATTGACAGGGCGGGTATTGATATGATTTTGGTAGGCGATTCATTAGCCAATGTGGTTTTGGGGTTGGATTCGACAACCAAAGTAGGGATGCAGGAGATGCTGCACCATGCCAAGGCAGTGACCAGAGCAGTGAAACATGCCCTGGTTATCGGCGATATGCCTTATGATTCATACCAGGTTAATCCTGAAAAGTCAGTGGAAAATGCTGCAAGGTTTATTAATGAAGCAAAATGCGATGCGGTAAAGCTGGAATGGTTTGACAGGTGTTTGGAGGTAACTGAAAGAATTATTCAGGCGGGAATTCCTGTAATGGGGCATATTGGCTTGACTCCCCAGACTGCAGAAAAGACCGGCGGATTTAAGGTCCAGGGTAAAGATGCAGAAGCTGCCCAGCGTCTGATTGAGCAGGCAACAGCATTAGAAAAACTGGGCTGTTTTTCCATTGTCCTTGAGTGCGTGCCGGATAAAATTGCCGGGATGATTACCCAAAGATTAAAGATTCCCACGATAGGAATAGGAGCCGGAGTTTACTGCGATGGCCAGGTATTGGTTGTGCATGATATGTTAGGGCTTTTCGAGCGTTACACTCCGAAATTTGTCAAGAAATATATCAATCTTTCTGCGTTAATCGCTAAGGCAATAGAAGAGTATAAAAACGAGGTAATTCAAGGAAGATTCCCCGGCCAGGAACATAGTTTTACCATAAAGGAAGAGGAACTTAAAAAGTTAGGGTAAAGAGATGAAGAAGGGTTTGCGCTTTCTGGAATATACTGCGATTGCAGCGGTTTTGTTAGCGGCTATTTTATTTGTAATCAAATTCGGCGGCCCGTCTATTTTAAGGTTATATGTTGAAACAGGTATCGGTAACTGTAAAAAAATACCTATATTATGCATGTCTCCGGAAGGCGAGATAATCAATCCCCAGGTAAATAAAGAATATATCGCAGAATTAGTTCCCTACACGTTTCCTAAAACAGAAATCTACTTACCGAAGGGTTTTACTGTAATTAAACAAAGGATTAAAAAGGTTTATTATAAAAGAAGGAAGCCCGAGCAGGACCAGCCAGTCGTCTATATCATTCATCAGGAAGCAAATTTTTTTGTAAACTTGTATCCCCAGTTAAAAAAACAAGGGGTAACCGATGACTATAAATTCGTAAGGCGGATAATGTATGCCAGACCAAGTGATATAAAAGACCTCACCAGCGCCTTTTTTATGATTATGAAAGGTATTTTTACTCCTGACCTGGGTGAACAAAAAAATGTGAAAATGGCGCAATTTATCGTCTTAGACAAAAAGGGCTTTATAAATTATAACCTGACCGGGCAAGACCATTACTTTGATTGTAATATATTTAATGCCAGCCAGGATTATTTTAAGGTCTATATTAAAGACAAAGGCGCTAATCTGGATTTGGATAAGGTATTGACGATTATTTCAACGGTAAATTGAGTTACCCAAGAAGTGCTTGACTTTTTGTTCAATATGCGTTAAAAATAAATCCCGCACCTTTGGAGATTCAAGAATTAATAAAAAACCTGAATATTTCAAAGGTGCGGGATAAAAAGTTATGGCTGATAATCTAATGGATAAGATTGTTTCGCTGTGTAAGCGCAGGGGTTTTGTATTCCAGTCATCCGAAATCTACGGTGGCCTTGCTAACACCTGGGATTACGGGCCTTACGGCGTAGAATTGAAAAATAGCGTAAAACGCGCCTGGTGGAAATCGGTGGTTTATGAACGCGATGACATTTTCGGGACGGATGCTGCGATTTTAATGCATCCAAAAGTTTGGCAGGCAAGCGGCCACGTTAAGAGTTTCTTTGATTTAAAAAGCGATTGCAAGTCCTGTAAAAAGCGTTTTAAGGCCGCAGATTTAAAAGATAAAAAAAAGTGCCCTGAATGCGGCGGGGAATTAACAGAGGCGCGGCCGTTTAATCTCCTGTTTAAAACGCATCAAGGTCCGGTAGAAGAAGAGGGGAGTTTAATCTATCTTCGGCCGGAAACCGCCCAGGGCATGTTTGTAAATTTCTTAAACATCCTGGATTCAAAACATCCCAAACTTCCCTTTGGCCTGGCCCAGATCGGCAAGGCATTCCGCAATGAAATTACAGCCGGCAATTTTACCTTCCGTACCCGTGAATTCGAGCAGATGGAGATTGAATATTTTGTCGAACCCTCCCGGGCAGATAAAACACTGGAGGAATGGATAGAATACCGTTTCAATTGGTATATTAATTTAGGCATTAAAAAAGAAAATTTAAGGAAACGGCCGCACACCAAGGATGAACTTGCCCATTATGCCAAGGCCTGCACTGATATAGAATACAAGTTTCCTTTTGGCTGGTCAGAACTGGAAGGCATTGCCAACCGCACTGATTTTGATTTAAGGCAGCATGCCGAATCAAGCGGCAAGGAGTTAAAGTATTTTGATGATGCCAAAAAGGAAAGATTTTATCCCTATATCATTGAACCTTCAGGCGGAGTGGACAGGAGCGTATTAGCATTTTTAGTGGATGCCTATTACGAAGAAAAGGTCAGGGATGACTTGCGCGTGGTTTTAAAATTACATAAGGATTTGTCGCCTATAAAAGTGGCGGTGCTGCCCCTTTTAAGGAACCGGCCGGAGATTGTGGAACTGGCTAAAAGAATAGCGCAGGATTTAAAAAAATATTTTATTACCGTATACGATGATACCGGCGCTATCGGCAAGCTTTACCGCAGGCAGGATGAGGTAGGAACCTTGTACTGCGTGACTGTAGATGTACAATCTTTGGATGATAAACAAGTCACTGTCCGTGCTAGGGACACAATGCTACAGGACAGAATCGGTATTGATAAGTTAAAAGAATACCTAATCGAAAAATTAGGGACGGTTCTCTAGCCAAAGCTAGAACTGTCCCCAGCTGGGGACAGTTCTCCGATTAGGTCAAGAAACGTCCCTATATAAAGGGAGGATTTTTAGTAATGGCAAAAAAATACGTTTACCCCGTTAGAAATAAAAGGATTTCTACGGGGAAAAGGATTTCTAACGGGGTTTACTTCTTCGGCGGCGGCAAAGCAGACGGAAATGAAAGTATGAAAAATCTGCTCGGCGGTAAGGGGGCGAATCTGGCAGAGATGGCAGGACACAGGGATTTAAAACTTCCTGTTCCCGCGGGTTTTACCATTACCACCGACGTTTGCACATATTATTATCAGAACAAAAGGACTTACCCCAAAGGTTTAAAAGAAGAGGTCTGGAAGGCAGTGGAAAGGGTCGAGAAATTAATGGGTAGAAAATTCGGCGACCCGGATAATCCGCTTTTGGTTTCTGTGCGTTCGGGTGCCAGGCGTTCCATGCCCGGGATGATGGAAACAGTTTTAAATATCGGCTTAACCGAAAAAACCATACCCGGATTAATAAAGCAGAGCAACGGTAACAGCCGTTTTGTTTACGATGCCTATCGCCGCCTGATTATGATGTATTCTGACGTGGTTATGGAAAAGGCGCAGGGTTTAGAGCCTAAAGATGAAGAGGGTATCCGCAAGCAGTTGGAAAAAATCATGGCAGAGAAAAAAAAAGAAAAAGGTTATGCATCCGATACCGATTTAACCCTGGATGACCTTAAAATTCTCTGCGCCTTATTTAAGGCCAGGATCAAAGAGGTCCTTAAAAAACAATTCCCCGACGACCCCCACGAGCAGTTATGGGGCGGCATTGGCGCAGTATTTGTTTCCTGGAACGGAAAGCGCGCAGTCAGTTACAGGAGGATAGAAAACATACCCGATGAATGGGGCACAGCAGTCAGTGTCCAGACCATGGTCTTCGGGAATATGGGCAATGATTCTGCTACGGGTGTTGCCTTTACGCGTAACCCGGGAAACGGAGAAAATAAATTCTACGGCGAATATCTAATCAATGCGCAGGGAGAGGATGTGGTTGCGGGGATTCGCACCCCAGCGCCCATAAACGAATATTCAAAATCCGAACACAACAGAGAGCTGGTGACCCTGGAAAAAGCAATGCCTGCGATTTACAAAGAATTATTCGATATTCAAAAACGCCTGGAAAGGCATTACCGCGATATGCAGGATATTGAGTTTACAATTGAAAAGGGCCGCTTGTTTATGCTGCAGTGCCGTGTAGGAAAACGCAATGGCCCGGCTGCAGTGCGGATGAGCCTGGATATGCTCAAAGAAAGATTAATCAGGAAAGAAGAAGCGATAATGCGCGTTACCCCTAGCCAACTGGATGAATTGCTGCATCCTATCATTGACCCTAAAGCAGAATTAGCTCACAAACCTTTAGCTAAAGGCCTGCCTGCTGGTCCGGGCGGGGCAAGCGGACAGGTAGTATTTTCAGCTCACGATGCAGTGGAATGGGTAAAGCTCGGCAGAAAGGTGATCCTCGTGCGTGAAGAGACCAATCCTGAAGACGTGGAAGGTATGCGTGCGGCGCAGGCGATTTTAACTGCCCGCGGCGGAATGACCTCTCATGCGGCATTAGTGGCGCGCGGTTGGGGTAAATGCTGTATTGTCGGATGCGGCGCTTTGCATATTGATTATGCTAAAAAAGAGCTTAATATCGACGGAACAATACTCAAGGAAGGAGACTGGATTACCTTAAACGGCACCAAGGGCAATGTTTACGAAGGCAAATTAGCCATGATAGATGCCACTGAAGAAAATAAGATTTTAATGGACTTTTTAAAGCTCTGCGACAGCGTAAAAAGATTGGGCATCCGCACGAATGCCGATACCCCCGAGGATGCAAAAAAAGCCAGATTCTTCGGTGCCGAAGGCATCGGATTATTCAGAACCGAGCATATGTTCTACGGCAAGGGCTCTGACGAGCCGCTCTTCTTACTGCGCAAGATGATTATTTCAAAAACCGAAAGCGAAAGAAAAAAAGCGCTGGAAGAATTATTCCCTTACGTAAAGAAGGATATCAAGCAGACCCTGGAGGCAATGGACAACCTGCCAGTTGTAATCCGCCTGCTTGACCCGCCGCTACATGAATTTGTCCCGCGCGAGAAAGCAAAATTAGAGCAACTCGCCGGCGATTTAAATATAAGCATGGAAGAATTATCTAAACGGGCAGAAGCCCTGCATGAGTCAAACCCCATGATGGGCCATCGCGGCGTGCGCCTGGGCGTTACTTATCCTGAAGTAAGCCAGATGCAGATACGCGCAGTATTTGACGCGGCAGCAGAGCTTATTAAAGAGGGGAAAAAACCTTATCCTGAAATAATGATTCCTGTTGTCTGCGATGCGAAGGAATTAAATGACCAGTTGGCTATTACTAAACAGGTCTATCAGGAAGTTTTGGCAAAATACAATTTAAAGAAAATCAAACATATGTTCGGCACGATGATTGAGATTCCGCGCGCAAGCCTGGTAGCGGATAAATTAGCGCAGGTGGCAGAGTTTTTCTCTTACGGTACTAATGACCTGACCCAGATGGGTTTTGGTTTTTCACGCGATGACATCGGAGGTTTTCTGTCCGAGTATCTCAAAAAAGGCATTTTACCCGAAGACCCTTTCCAGAGCATTGACCAGGAAGGAATCGGGGAGTTAATAAAGATAGGCATTGAGCGCGGACGCAAGGCCCGTCGGGATTTGGAAGTGGGTATCTGCGGCGAGCATGGCGGAGAGCCGCGTTCAGTGGAATTCTGCCATCGCGTAGATATGGACTATGTCAGCTGTTCGCCTTTCAGGGTGCCGATTGCAAAATTAGCCGCAGCGCAGGCAGTTTTAAAAGAGAAGAAAAAATAAATGGAAGCTTTAAGAACCTATCTAAAGGAAATCCGAGACATACCTTTATTGACCCCTGAACAAGAGATAAAGTTAAACAAAAGAGTGAGGAAAGGCGATGAGCAGGCACGCAAAGAGATGATTCGCTCAAACCTTCGCCTGGTAATCAATATCGCTAAAAGATATATGTATTTAGGAACACCTCTTCTGGATTTAATTGAGGAGGGAAATCTCGGGTTGATGAAGGCAGTGGATAAGTTCAATTATAAGAAAGGATTCCGTTTCTCAACCTATGCTGCCTGGTGGATTAGGCAGGGTATCACGCGTTCGATATCCGAGCAGGGCAAAATGATCCGCGTGCCGGTATATATGAATGAACTCATTGCTAAGTGGAAAAAGAAGAGAGAACAGTTAACCCAGAAATTAAAACGTACACCGACGGACGAAGAGATTGCCAGGAGGTTAAGAATTCCGAAGGACAAAATGGGACAGATTAATTTCTGGATGTCCACCACCACTTCTTCTCTGGAAGCGCCTATCGGAGAAGACAGCGAAAAGCAGGTTTCCGATTTAGTCGAAGACCAGACCGCTCAAGCGCCGGATGCTGCAATCGAGCATCTTTTTGATAAAGAAAGATTAAACAGCCTCTTGGATATAATGAACGAGAGGGAAAGGCAAGTTTTAGATTTGCGTTTTGGTCTGGCAGATGCAAAGCCCCACACCCTGGCAGAGGTTGCGGAAAAATTAGGAGTTTCGCGCGAAAGGATACGCCAGATAGAAGAGGCGGCGTTAAAAAAATTGAGAAAATTTGTCGAGCAGCAGGAAAAGGAGACCTTCAGTGAAAAAATTTGAACTTAAAGATTACATCAGGAGTATCCCCGATTTTCCCAAACCGGGGATTTTATTCAGGGACATCACCACTTTATTAAAAGATAAAAAGGCATTTAAAATTGCAGTGAATGTCTTAAGCAATAAATATAAAAATAAAAAGATTGATAAAGTAGTTGCAGTAGAAGCAAGGGGATTTATTTTAGGAGGGGCGGTTGCCGAAAAGTTAGGCGCGGGGTTTGTCCCTGTGCGCAAAAAGGGGAAACTTCCCTGGAGGACAAATTCCGTAACCTATGATTTGGAATACGGCACAGACACATTAGAGATGCATCACGATGCCATAGAGCCGGGTGATAAGGTTTTAATCGTGGATGACCTCCTGGCTACCGGCGGCACTGTAAAGGCAGTAACTGATTTGGTAAAACAACTACAGGGAAAAATTACAGGGATTGCTTTTTTAATCGAACTTACTGATTTGAAAGGCAAGGATAAGTTAAAAGATTACCCGGTTCTTTCTTTGATTAAATATTAAATTTGCCCCTGTAGCTCATAAGGATAGAGCAGCAGTTTCCTAAACTGCGTGCGGCAGGTTCGATTCCTGCCAGGGGCACTTAAGATTTTTGAAAGGAATCGAACCTAAGGGGGTGTGGGGGAAAAGTGATGTCCCCCACGCTTTCGGGGTAACAGCGAACGAAGTGAGCGCCATAGGGGCAGAGCCCCTTTGGGGAACGAGGCTGCCGAAGGCAGACGAGTGACAGGTTCGCATTCCTGCCAGGGGCACTTTTAAATTAAGTTTCTTGACAAAAAGGAGGGAGGATGAATAAAAAAATAGCAGTTCTTTTGTTCTCTGGTTCTCTGGTTCTATTGTTCGCGGGGTGCGCCGGTATTTCTAAGAAAGGCGACTTCTCAAAAACCTCAAGCCTGTTAGAGCCCTCCGCTATGATGAAGTTTAACGATGTGCCGGTTCCTACGGGTTTTAAGTTATTATCGCAAGAGTCCTATTCTTTTGAGACCTCTGGCGTGCGTGTAGGCGTATTAAAATATCAGGGTAAGGCAAACCCAGACCAGGTAATCAACTTCTACAAAGAGCAGATGCCGATGTATAACTGGAATTTATTGAATGTCATAGAGTACGGCAACTGCCTGATGAATTTTGAGCGGGAAAATGAGACCTGTATTGTAGGTTTATTGTCAAAAGGAAGAGCCGTTACCATCACAGTCTCTTTGGGCCCCAGACCCCAGATTTCTCCTAAGAAGCCCAAACAACCGATAAAGTAGAAAAAACTACTTGACAAATAGCAGCTTATATGCTAAAAAGTAACAAATTAGGTTATACCGCTGGAGATGACTTTAATTCCAGGCGAGAAGGAGGTGGGGATAAAATAAGCCTAAAGTCAGCCAAAATCCAGTGATATACATATATATATAGAAAATACCTAGGAGATAAAACTTAAGCCCTAGTTGAATATATTTGCGTTATTTCTTTCTAAAGGAGGTTAAACAAAATGAGTAAACGTTTAATAATAATTCTGGCGCTTGCGTTTGTAGTAGGCATTGCCTTTACCGCATACGCAGAAGTCCAGAATGTCAAAGTAAGCGGCGATATCACTGTTTATGGAGTTGGCCGTAACCTGACGCTGAAAGATACAAAGAGTGGCGGAAATAGCGTGGATCAATCCTTGATAGGCATTGCCCGTGTAAGAGTTGATGCTGACCTTACGGATAATGTTTCGGCAACAGTAAGGTTGCTCAATGAAAGATACTGGGGTAATGAAATTGACAACAGCGGCTCAAATGTTGCCGATGGTACCGATGCCCAAACCAACACGGAAATTGCGCTGGATTTGGCCTACGTTACCATGAAGGAGTTCCTGTATTCTCCTTTGACCTTGACTGTTGGTCGTCAGGAACTGCATTTTGGTAATGACATGATTGTCGGTGACCCGGATACCAATAATACCGCATCTACAGCTAGCCCCTTGGGTAGTGCTACTGCTATTAGGCGTGACCCTGACCTAAGTGCACGTAAGGCATTTGATGCTATTCGCGCCACTTTAAATTATGATCCTTTAGTGGTGGATGTGATAGGGGCAAAGGTAAGGGAACACGCGATTAATCTTCACGATGATACTAACCTTTATGGTGTCAATGCCAATTATGCCTTAACCAAAAATACTACCATAGAAGGTTATTGGTTTGAGAAGAAGACCGGTCAAAAAACCAGTGGAGTAAGTAACAAGAATGACAGAGTGGATACTCTTGGCGCACGCCTGGCCACATCACCGATTAAAGACCTTACGTTCCAATTAGAGGCAGCTTATCAGCTGGGAAGACGCGCTATGACAGTTGGCGGCTATCAAGAACGTAAAGGCGTGGCAGCAGAGACATTCTTGACTTACGATTTGAAGAAAATGAAATATGAACCGTCTATCACTGCGATATACGCTTACTTTAGCGGTAACAGGGGTGGGGCTGACGAATACACAGCATGG
>Ga0315289_10002415_pt1 | contig 28630 bp, 26 predicted proteins | sample YL17G11_40_MG_FD_203452 | JGI IMG/M metagenome (GOLD analysis project Ga0315289, IMG submission 203452) | Sediment microbial communities from Yellowstone Lake, YNP, Wyoming, USA - YL17G11_40 | ecosystem: Environmental > Aquatic > Freshwater > Lake > Sediment | place: USA: Wyoming | collected... | reverse complement strand
TCCGCGTCGAACGCCTCCTGCGCCTTCGGGTTCCTGGGGTGACATCCCACGCCCCAGGCGATCGGAAGGTCGGTCGGTTTCGAGTGCAGGGCGACCTCTTCGAGCGAGAGCATCATCGCGAGGACGGGCCCGCATCCCGAAGTTCCCCCGCTGTCCGCGTAGGCGCGAAGTGCGCGTGGGCGTCGAGGGACGGCACCGCCGCCATCGGGCGGGTCTCGACGGACTCCTGCGGATCCCGCTCTGGCCCCCACAAGCCCATGAATGAGACTAGACCGCCCGCCTGCTCTCCGTCAACTCCCTGAGAGAACCGGGCGCGGGCATGCGAGACGACGGTCTGGTTCGGGAGCTGCGCCGGGGCCCGACTGCGACCTCGAGGCGGACGGTGCCGCGGATCTCTCTCGCGGCTCAGACTCACCCTGGGGCGAGCGCGTGCCGGATCGCTTGTCTTGGCGCGCGCACGCCCCCATACTCCTCCGGCCGAAGGACGAGGCGAAGGGGCCCATGGAGAAGGACACTCGACAGCTCGCGGCGATCATGCTGACCGACGTCGTCGGCTACACGGCGCTCACGCAGACCGACGAGGCCCTCACCCTCGCCCTGCTCGAGGAACACGCAGCGCTCCTTCGCCCGCTCTTTGCCGAACACGGCGGCCGCGAGGTGAAGAGCACGGGAGACGGGTTCCTCGTCGAGTTCGGAAGCGCCCTCCAGGCCGTTCGCTGCGCCGTCGAAATCCAGCGCGCGCTCCACGAGCGGAACGTTGCCGTCCCCTTGGATCGCACGATCCACGTCCGGATCGGCATCCATCTGGGGGACGTCGTGCACCGGGGCGGGGACATCTTCGGGGATGGGGTGAACATCACCGCACGGATCGAGCCGCTTGCAGAGCCTGGCGGGATCTGCCTCTCGCGCCAGGTCTACGACCAGGTCTGGAACAAGACTGACCTGCGCATGGCGAGCCTCGGGAAGAGGGACCTGAAGAACGTGAAGGTCCCGATCGAGGTCTACGAGATGCTCCTCCCCTGGATGCAGAACGAAGTGCCGGCGCCCCAGGCGGGAGACCGCACCCGCCTCGCCGTCCTTCCTCTCGTGAGCATGAGCCCCGAGCCTGGAGACGAGTACTTCGCAGACGGCCTGACCGAAGAGCTGATCTTCACGCTGTCCAAGCTGAGCGGGCTCCAAGTGATCGCCCTCACCTCGGTGATGAAGTACCGCGGGGCGAAGAAGGCCGTCTCCGAAATCGGGAAGGAGCTCAGCGTGGGAGCGGTCCTCGAGGGGAGCGTTCGCAAGGCAGGCAATCGCCTCCGCATCACGCTCCAGTTGATCGACGTCGTGGGTGAGGCGCATCTCTGGGCGGAAGCGTACGACCGCACGCTGGAGGACGTGTTCGCCGTGCAGACCGAGGTCGCGCGCAGCGTCGCCGCGGCGTTGGAGACGCAACTGGCGCCCAAGCCCGCGCGGCCGGGCGCCGAGCCGAGTAGGGCGAATCCGGAAGCCTACGCCGCCTACCTGAAGGGGCGAGGGTTCATGAGCCGCAGGACGCTCGCCAACCTCCACAACGCGATCCAATCCTTCGAACGGGCGGTCGAACTCGACCCCTCTCGCCCCGAGGCCCATGCGGCGCTCGCGACGGCCTACGCCATCCTGCCTGACTACACGCCGTCTGCCCCCCCCGATGCGCGCTCCAAGGCGAGGGCGAGTGCAGAGAAGGCCCTGGCTCTCGACGGCAATCTGCCCGAAGCCCGCGCCGCCTTCGGGATTGTCCTGCTCAGCGAGTGGGACTGGCAGGGCGCGGAGCGGGAGGTGCGCAGGGCGGTCGACCTCTCGCCGAGCTACGCCACGGCGCATCACTGGCTTGGCTTGATCCTTCTTGGGTTCGGCCGCTTCGACGAGGCGACGGACGCGATCAAGACGGCTCAGACGCTCGATCCCTTGTCCGCCGTCCAGCATGGCGCGCTGGGCCAGGTCTACTACTGCGCGGGCAGGCCCGATCTCGCGCTGGCCGAGTTCGAGATGGATCTCGCGCTCGGGGAGGACAACCGCGTCCTGCGTGTGTTCCGCGGGGAGATCTACCTAGACCAGGGCCAGTACGAGCTTGCCCGGATGGACTTCGAGAAGGCGCGGGAGCTCGCGGGCGCGTTCGATCCCAACGTCGAGCTGGTCCTAGCAAGTCTCGGGGAAGCCATGGGGGAGAAGGGGGCAGTCGAGGCTTCCCTCGACCGAGTCCTCGAACAGGCAAAGCGGGAACCGGTTTCTCCTTACCTACTTGCTCTCTTCTACTTCGCGCTCGGCAGGAACGACGAGGGGTTCGCACTTCTCGAGCGCGCCTACGCCGAGCGCGACGGCGAGCTTGGGATGCTCAAGGTCGACCCGCGGCTCGCCTCGCGCCGCTCGGATCCACGGTACGCCGAGCTTCTCAAGAAGGTCGGCCTCGCGGAGTAGCCGCGGCATCACGTGACAGGACGGCGGGCGGCCAGGCGTGTGCCCGTTAGGAGACAGGACCTGCTGCCCCGGTCCCGACGCAAGTGACGGGTGGGCACACCACGTCTCCAGCAGTCTCGATCGCCTCCGACGCCGCCTCTGCGTGAGCACAGGTGGATGGAGGCGCAGATCCTGATGGGCTTTCTTTCGGCGATAGGGTCAGCCCACGGCGGTATCGGACCGGCGCCGCCTCGCCTCCTCGACGACCCACGCCTGGAAGACCTCGACCTGTCGGATGAGGTCCGTGACCTCACCCTCGCCGACCACGTTGACCCGATTGTAGGCGGCGGCGTTTCTCTTCCGTCGTGCCCGCTCGAGGTAGTCCGCGAAGCCCTGCATGGCCTCGGGCAGACGCGCCCTCAGCTCCGCGAGGGTCTGTTGATGGAAGGCCATCTTCCGGACGCGAACGCCGTGCAGGCTGAGGACGGCCGTTGCCAGTTGCAGCGCCGCGTTGTAGGCGAGAGCGTACCTCGTGTCCAGGTGCAGCAGTTGGAGCCGCGACTGCCCAAGGTCGCGCTCAGCGATCGCAAGAAGCTGCTCGAGATCGGCCCGCGAGGGGAGCACCGCGCGCGTTGCATCGTTCACGGCACAAGCCTCCGGAGATCCTCCGGCGTGCCGAGGAGGTAGATCTTCGGTCCGGCGAGGACGTTCGCGATGAACGGTTCCTGCCGAGCGGCCCGATCCCTCAACTCCGCGGCGCTCAGGATCGTCACATTGACGTCGCGGCGCAGTTCGGCCTCGACTCGGGTCAGCGTCGGCGTGAGGACGCTCAGCGCCACGTTGCCGACGAGGAGGAGATCGACGTCGCTCTCAAGCGACTCCGTGTTCGCGGCGACTGAGCCGTAGATGAAGGCGACGTCAATCCCGCCAATCTCCTCGAGGGCCTTCCGAATAGCGTCCCCCAAGGCGATGGTCTTGAGAAAGAGCGCCTTCAGCTCCGGGAAGATGGGGCAGGTCGGGTTCGCGCGGTAGTAGAGGCGGTTTCCGCGGCGATCCGCGCCGACGAGGCCGAGTTCCCGAAGACGGCTCATCTCTTGCCGAACGGCGTGCGGTGGGAGGCCAATCATGCGGCTGATCTCGCGCAGATAGAACTCCGAATCGGGGTGGGTGAGCATGAGCGAGAGGACCCGCACTCGCGCTTCCGATCCGAACAAGAGACGCAGCATGGGGCCTCCCTGTACAAGAAAGTTGTACGATTGTACATCATTGTTGTACGAAGGCAGCGCGACGCTTCTCAACGAAGACGGCAAGCGGATCGTAGACCGTCGTTCGCGTGTTGAGCAAGAACTGCACGTCAAAGAGGCTGTTCAACCGGCGCGGTTAGCCAGCGGAAGTCAAGAGCAAAGACTTGGCCCCGAATACCTGATACGCGATCTTGCGGCTACTTTGCCGCCGGAGGCAGGACGGCCTCCTCGAGCGAGCGCGTGAAGCACAAGACGCCGTACGTCGTGCTGCGGGCCGTTGCGCACGCGAGTGAGAGCTCGGCTGGGGCCGCGTGGGTGGGCACGTAGAGGCGAGCCGGGCAGCGCGCGAGGACCGCCCGGTACGGAGCTTCGAAGAAGAAGTACGGCAGAATGGCAACGTCCGCGGTGAACCGATCGAGACCGGTTCGAGCGAAATCGCTTGCGGCGGTCGCGATGTCGAGATCCCCCGGATGCAGGAGAACAAGGCCGCCAACCTGCAGGCGGTAGCCCACGTTCTCCGGCTTGTTGTAGGGGTGGGGGAACGAGAAGACGTCGAGGGTGAGCAAAGCGGCCTCGACCTCTGCGGGGGCGTCGAGAGCCGGATGGACGATGACGAAGCGAGCGGGGTCGAGGGTCGGTCCCGACGTCTGCACGGCCTGTACTACATCCGCGGGGGCAACGAGAAGGGCGTGCGGGTTCGCCGTCATGTTGCCGCTCACGATCGCAGCATCGAAGTGGTCCCCGTCCGAGTGTGTGACGAGGATCAGGTCGACGTCAAACGGAGGCAGCGCCGACGCCATCAGGGCCCGCGTCGCCTCAGGCACGTCAAACGCCACGAGGGCGTCGATCGCGATCACAAGGTCGCCCTGACGGAAGAGGTAGCCGCTCCCGACGACGAACGTCATCGACACCGGCTCGCTCGCGAGAGCCGCCGCCCCGAGCCCAAGAACGCACAGGATGGTCACGAGACGCCGCATGTCTCTCCCCCTTTCCAGAGTGAATCGTACGGCCAGCTTGGCCGGATGTCTACGCCGCGCCGCCAGCCTGCAAGCCAGACGCCGTCGCGGCAAGAGGGAAGACGTCCCCTGAGGGGCGCTTGCCGCTGTACCCCGTCCGTGCTACAGTGTCCGCGTGAAGGGAGGGAAACGATGAGCAAGACGGCCACCGTGCGCGCACGCCTGGAGCCGGAGCTAAAGGACCAAGCAGAGAGGGTCTTCCGTCGCCTCGGGCTCAACGCGACGCAGGCGATTACGCTCTTCTACAAGCAGGTCGAGCTCCGGAATGGGCTCCCTTTCGAGGTCGTCATCCCGACCGGGCTCACGAGGAAGACGTTCGAGCGTACCGATGCCGGCCATGACGTGATCCTCTGCAAGGACGCGGACGACCTATTCGAGAAGCTCGGCATCTGATGCTCGCGCCCGCGTTCACGAGGCAGTTCCGCAAGGACGCCGAGCGCGCACGGAGACAGGGAAAGGACCTCGAGAAGCTCAAGGCGATCGTCAGATCCCTCATTGCGGGGAAGCCGCTCGACACGCTCCACCGAGACCACCGTTTGGCTGGTGCGTACTCTGGACGACGGGAGTGTCACATCGAGGCGGACTGGCTTCTCATCTACAAGCTGGAATCGACGCGGGTCCTCTTCGAGCGCATGGGCAGCCACTCCGATCTCTTCGAGGCGTAGACCGGCGCCGTCTGCACGTCCCCTCGGCGCGGAGTGCCGGAAGGCCCTGCCTGTCATCCCGTTGCCTGCCTGAGGTGAGGCCGAGGAGAGGGGCGCGCGGCCGGAGTCCAGTGGCTCGACGCGGAGCTTCTCCGGGTGACCAGGTCTCGTATCGCAGGGCCCGGAATCGACCGTCCCCATGGTGCCGTGGCTACGCGGCTCGCGGCGTCGACGAGATCGCTTCCTCCTTCGGAGTGTCCGCGTCGGGCACGAGATCCTCGAGGTTGCGGATGAGCGGCACGAAGAAGAGGACGACGAAGAAGAGAATCACGTACAGGACACCTGCGAGGACGTACTGGAGCCCCAACCCGGCGCCCGGCCCTGTGCCGACGAGCCAGCCAAACGCGTGCGCGAGCCACGTGTCCGACGTCATCGCCGGCTCGGTGACGTAGTCGGCGAGGGCGCCGGCGAGCACCGGCGTGACCGGCCCGGCTGCCCAGGCGATGAGGCGGCGGGCCGAGAAGACGCGACCCTGCAGGTCGGCCGGGACCTTGACCTGCCAGATGGCCTGGCTCCCGCCGTACGACAGGAATCCGGCCGCCGACCCGAGGGCGGCAGTGGGAATCCAGAAGGCGAGGTTCCGCCCCAGACCGAACAGGAAGAGCCCGATGAAGCCGATGAAGAACTCGCCGACGAGGATGCTCGTCATCCGCCGCTTGAAGCCGCCCCAGGCGCTCAGGATGAGGCCGCCCGCGACGCCGCCCGCGGCGGCGGCCGACATGACGGCGCCGAGCGAGGCGCTGTTGTTGCCCGTCCGCGCCAGGATGAACGGGGCGACGAGACCCATCCCGTTCACGAAGTTGAGCGTCACAAAGAAGAGAGCGAGCGCAAGGAGGCTCTTCCGCGCGAAGATGTACTTGAAGCCGAAGACCGCCTCGCGCAAGAGGTGGCTTCGGGCGGCCTCCCCCTCCGCCGATCGCGGCGGGGTCGGGATGTGGACAAGGGACAGGGTCACGATCGCGAAGGCGAACGTCGCGAGGTCGAGGACGAGGATGCCCGTCAGTCCTACGAGAGGATAGAGGGCGCCGGCGAGGAGCGGCGCGAACACGCCGGGCCCGGAATCGACGAGCGTCATCATCCCGTTCGCCCGCTGGTACTGCGCCTTCGGCACCATCGTCGTGATCGCCGCCGAGTACGCCGGCCATTGGAAGGTGTTTCCAAGCCCGCTCAGGGTCGCGGCCAGGTAGAGGTGCCAGATCTCAAGGCCGCCCGTCGCGTGCAGGACGAGGAGCGCGACCGTGGCCGTGGCCGCGGCCAAGTCGCTGACCATCATCATCAGCTTGCGGTTGTAGCGGTCGACCATCGCCCCGGCGATCGGGGAGAGGACGAGGAAGGGGATGAGGAAGGACGTGGTCACGACGCCGAGGGCCGTGGCACTCCCCGTCGTCTGGTAGGCCCAGATCGTGAGGGCGAAGCTCGTCGCGCTCGACGCGAGGACGGAGACGAGTTGCCCCGTCCACACGAACGTGAAGCCGGGCATCCCCGTAGGTCTCACGCGACGAGCCATGCCCAACCTCCCTATCCGATCCGGCCTGCGGGGGGAATCTTCTTGCACAGGAATCTCCGACGCACGCCGGCGGCTACGCGCCGTTGGCGAGTTGGCTATCTTCGATGCGGAGCCCGATGGTTCAAGCTGGCGGGGCCGTCAAGAGGAGAGAGAGCTGTCCCCGCTGCGCATGCGTCCGAGGTGGGGAGCGGGCGCCAGACGGGGCGACCTCCGCGCTGGCGGATCTCTCCGATGCCCGGCCAGGGGAAGTGCGAGGCGAGGACGAGCGCCTCCTTCTCCAGGGCGCGCTGGACGAGGCGGCGACGCGTCTCGATGGCGGCGTCCTCGTCCGCGTTTCCCTCAAGGCGTACGTCCGGTTCCTCGACCTGGAACGGCTGGAAGAGCGAGTCCCCCAGGTGGAGGAGAGGGGTCGCGCGGGAGGCAAGCTCGTAGGCTGCATTCCCGGCCCGGTGCCCCGGTGCGGGCACGAAGGTGATCCCCGGGGCGACCTCGGTCTCGCCCTCGCAGAGGATGACGCGGGTCCGCAGGCGATCGACGAGGGTCGCGCAGAAGGCGCGGCGTTCCGCGGTGAGGCGCGTCGGGTCCTCGGGTCGCTCGAGAGAGCGCCAGGCCTCTCTACCCAGGACGTGCCGGGCGTTCGGGTAGGCGAGACGGTCGTCCGAGTGGAGGAGTCCCAGCACGTGGTCCCAGTCGGCGTGTGTGATGAGAACCCAGGCGACGTCCTCCAGCCGGACTCGGAGCGCCCCGAGGTTCTCGGCCGTCTGCGCGGCATCGATCCCCGCATCGATGAGGACATGGCGTGCCCCGTGGAGGACGTAACAGGCCGTGTACGGGTACTGGAGCTGGACGTCCACAGGCCGGCGATAGCCCTCGGCCAGGAGCGAGTTCAGAGAGAGCGACCCGTCCTCGGCTGCGCGCAGGACGGCGCCCTCCACGCCGTGATGCTGGAACCTCCGAGTCCTCTCCGTCATTCCTCTCTCCCTACTGAACGGGGGAGATCGTCTTCCAGAGATGGACCCCGATCCAGTGGGGTGTGAGCCCCAAGAACCGAGGGCTCCTCGCCCCAGGCTCGAACTGGGATTGGCCGGCGATGCAAAGAACAAGCCCTATTCCCCTACTATCCCCCCGCTCACCGCGCCAGGGAGTCCACGGGAAAAGAGTATATTGCAGGTACTGTAATAGGGGCGTTGCACACAAGCGGGTGATGGGTAGAATACATGGTGAGTGAGAGGCGTCGTCCAGCATATCGTCGCGTGCACGGCTAATCCCACCAGATCAAGCATTCCTGCTCACTCAACGCCCAGAGTGCGATCAGGTTCGATGCACACCGGGCGCATGAGGAGGTGATCGCCGAGCGTAGCGTCGGGTTCCATGTGTCGTCACGCATCGGTTACCCAAGGGGAGAGAGGAGGGCGATCAGGAATGACAAGGAAACTGGGCACTGCGGTTCTCGGACTGGTGCTGATCGTAGGCCTTGCCGCGGCTGGGCTGGGCGCCACGGGGATCACGCAGTCGGAGCGGACGACAGCCATCCTGGATGGTCTCACGTGGCTAGTGGGCAAGCAGCAGGCTGACGGAAGTTTCATAAGCGACGTCTCAAATCCTACGGAGCGTGCTTACCCTGTTGCGCAGACCGCTCTAGCTCTCTACAAACTCGAAAGCTACGCTCTTCACACCGGCGTCAGTCCGTTTGACTCGACGTGGAGCCTGAGCAGCCATGTGGTCGACGGCTGGAAGTTCCTCATGACGAGGAAGCAAACAGCTGGCAACTTTGAAAGTGCTGCCTTTGGCAGCTCTCCGTTGAGGGGAACGTACGAAACAGCTCTGGTCATGCTGGCTCTTCAAGCCAGTGGTGCGCCCAACATGCCCGTCCCGGCGAATCCCTCTCAGGCCCTGACCTTCTTCGAGGTTCTCAAGGGTTGCGTCTCCTGGCTTTCCACGAACCAGGAGACTACAGGCGGATGGAAGTACCGCCCATTCGCCCCGCAGGCCGCCGACATGTCCATCTGCCGCTGGGCAGTGGAAGGGCTGATGGCGGCAGAGGCTTGGGGCATCGCTCCCCCAAACTATGTCAAGTCCAGACTCATGGTGTTCTTGACCGCACTGCAGGACCAGATCAGCGGTGGCTTCGGCTACTACCAAAGCTCTGACGTCACCCCGCCTGCGCCCATCGCAGATCAAACCGGCTACTTCGCCACGACCGCAGCGGGACTTATCGGTCTTTCCTACTGCGGGGTGGATAGCTCCGATCCGCGTTGGACGAGCGCGGCGGGCTACATCTGCAAGAAGTGGAGCGAGTCCTTTGCTCTCAATTGCGATGACTACTTCAACATTGGGAACATCTACGCGATGTACGCGCTGGCGACTGCTGCTCTAGTTGCGAATCCACAGGAGGTCTGGGACTTCTGCGGGCATGAGTGGCAGCCGGAGTACGACCGCTGGCTAGTCGACAATCAGACAAATGGCTTCTGGGCTGCGAGGGGCGCGCTACCGTGGGCGGCCGAGGGGCAGAGCAAGGTCCTGGCCACGGAGTACGCCCTCCTTATCCTCGAGAAGGACGCACCCATTCCGTACGACCCTCTCACAAGCTTCGAGGATCTGCTCCGCCGGCAGGCCAACGCGCTGCTGAGCTTCGAGACCCTCCTGAAGACGAACTGGAGTGCGCTCGGATGGACGGAAAGAATGCTCTTCCTAAGGAGCTTCGAGTTCGTGCTGAGAGAACAGGCTGAGCGCATCGAGAGCTTCGAGAACCTGCTCCACGCTGCCAGTGATCGACTCACTGATCTGCAGAGGACCAACTTCGCCAAGAGCTTCGAGGATCTCTTGAAGCGACAGGCGAAGCTTCTCGCGAGCTTCGAGGAACTGCTCGAGAAGGTGTCAGAGCCAGGTCTTCCGCACATTGACTGGGACCACGTCTTCGAGCAGGAACCCCAGGCGAAGTAGCACATGAGGTCCACGGGTTCTCTGCATGGGCCGCTCGGCTCCGGCAGAGACGCCACAGGTCGTTGGAGGGCGCCCACGTTGGGCGCCCTCTCCTTTGCTTCCCGACGATCTGGACGAGCGGTCTGCAGACGTCGGGAGAAGGAGTCGCGCCTTGCGATGATGCATCATCCAGAAGCCCTTTCTAGCCACGTCGGGTTCCGGAAGACCGAGCGCGGCGAGAAGTACCACTAAGGCAGAGCGACGCTTCCTGAGGGCTCGGGCCATCACGAAGGACACCGTAGATGGCAGAGCGGACGGGGGCGGGAACTCAAGAGTCGAACAGTGTCTCCGAGGAGCCTGCGGACCCCAAGAGCCACACCCCCGTCAGGCACGTAGTCTGCCGGACGGAGGTGTGCAGTGATCACAGCGGAATCCAATTGTAGACCTCGCTGTTCCGACGGCAGAGCGTCTCCCGGATGGCTCATCCCGTGCCTCCCGCGCCAGACCAAGGATCTCCATGGACTCAGGACAAGGGCTTCCCTCTTCGGTCGCGTACGGTGGAGACGAGGCCGAGTAGGCAAGACAGGGCCGTCGCATGTAAGCTATCCATGCGGGTCGCCGCGGAGCAAGGAGCGCGGGGGAGTAGGCACGTCCCCGCCAGGGAGAAGCCCAATGAGATGGGAAGGCGACAGCGGAGGAGGTGGCGCTCAGTGAACTTCCGCGCGGCACTCTTCGGGGTGGGTCAATGGGCTCACGAAGGCTGGCTGCAGACCCTGCTCGACGCGGCCGAGAAGGAGAGGATCGAACTCTACGTTGTGGATCTGCCGCAGACCTCCCCTCCCGCGCTGCGTGACGATCCCCGGGCCGGCCTGGCGACCTACGTCTCTTGGGAGGACCGCGCGAGGATTGGTCCCCTGGATCTCGCAGTCGTTGCCGTCCCGGCCAAAGCTCATCAGGACGTGATCAGAAGTATCGCTTCGGTGTTGGGCTTGAACCGCTGGCTGATCTGCGAGAAGCCGGCAGGAGATTCCCTTCTGGACTTCTGCAGCATCTGGTCTTTCTGCGGGAGGCTCGGATGGAGGTTCGCCGTCTCCGACCACTACGTTGTCAGGCCCGCGGTTCAGGCGCTGCTCTGCGGTGAGGACCGGGGTGACCCAAGCGTGGCAGACGTCTCTAGAGTGTTCGCCTACATGCTCGAGACGAAGGAGACTGGCCCAGCGCAGGACGCGGAGTTGGACATGCTCGTCCACCCCGTGAACCTCCTGCACCTTTTCTTCCCTGGAAGCGCGTTTGTGCCGAGGCGGGCGTTTCTGGCGAGAGCAGCAGAGAACCCCCACGCAAACGTGACGTATGTGCTGACAGATGGGCACCTGGCCTCTGCGGCGGGGGCCATCCCCTGTCAGATAGAGGTCGGGAAGCAACTCCCGGCGGACCGGAAGGAAATCCTGATCCAGACTCGGGAGGGCACGGTCGAGATCGACCTGAGCCCGGCGCCATCCTGGCGGTACGCCACACTCGTCAAGAAGATCCTCGAGGAAGACCCCGCGCCGGAGGCGCTTGCAGACTGCGGCGCGCTCGCCGGATCGCTGATGCTTCGGACATGGGTGTCGCTCGCAAGCGTCCAGCACCTCGGGAAGTGGTTGTTCCCCTACGCGAAGGGTGAGTATCCGGAGCTGGGCGGTTACGGGCGTCTGGGAGGGGAGACAGGGGTCAACCCATCCCGGCACACTCCGGCTTCGGCTAGGAGAACGCGCCGAGATGCTGGAGCATGAGGACAACCGCCGCAGCCAGGAGGAAGAAGCCCGAGACAGCTAGGAGGCGGACAGAGAGCCGGAGCGCCTCATAGCGTCGGTGGAACTCCTCGCTCACGACGCGGAACTGGGCCGCAGCAGCCTCAAAGAGCCTGTCGCCGTTCTCGAGCACCGCCTTGAGCTCGGTTTCGTAGTCCTCGTATCGCCAGAACGTCCGCAGCTGCCTCGGGTGAAACGGCAGGAAGCTAGGCGCTTCAGGCCGGTCGGGGAAACCCAGACTGTGCCAGAGTTGCCCTCGCGTGAGCCAGACATTCGCCAGGCCCGAGGTGGCGACGGCGACGGATACGACCGAAGAAGCCAGACCAATCGCTGCAAGGCTCCAGAAGAGACAGATCGGCCATCCCCGCTGCCAACGGAAGACGTTGACCGCAACCCCAATAAGAACCCCAATGGCAGTCGCCAGCAGAGCGTCGGCCCTCACAACGGCCATGGCTCTGTCCGAGATGGACTTCCGCCGGTCGTCAATCCAGTTGAGCAACCACAGGATCCTGTCCGTCTTCTTCGACTCCTTCAAGCCTTCGTCCTTCACGTCCACAATTCATCCCCCGCGCTCTCCCCGCGGGGGAACTTCACTTCTTGGTTCCCGGGCCCTTGCCGAGGGCCTCTGGAGAGAGGAGTTCCGTGCGCAGAGCCTTGAGAGTCTTCTTGGCCTCCTCGCATCTCGCGTCGTCGAGGGGCGTCTTGCAGATCTCGGCCCAAGTGGCATGGTACGCTCTGAGAGCCTGTTGAAGGATCCTTCCGCGAAGAGAAACCTGCTGCACGTGCAGGACCGCACCCCCCAAGAGAAAGCCCCCCGAGAGTGCCAGCAAGTACGGAAGAGCCGGCAGTCGCCACGGAATCAGGAGGACCATGGTGGACAAGATCGAGAAGAGTACGGCAGCTCCATACAAGGCCAGCGGCACCCGACCAGCTTCGAAGATGTCGTTCCTCCAATTCAAGGCTTCCCACCTCCCGCGCCTTCGCCGCGACCCCGTTCAGCAAAGACAGGCAGAGACTATAAGTATACCACCCTGCCTACGATGTGCGAGTAAGAGCAAGCACGGCCTGTGATCAGCGTCTTTCCTGCCTCACATCAGGAGAAGCCGAGGCCTCGGAGGGTCGAGAACCTCAGTCAACGGACAAGACCTGCGCAGGGCGTTCAAGAAAGAGGTCTCGATCGGGGTCGGCGAGGAAGACGTCTTCGCGTGCGTTGCCGCAAGGGCAGACGGCAGGTAGCGCTCGAGGCACTCGAGCCTCCGTGGACGCGCCATGGGTGAAGTCTAGGGCCAGCGGTGCGTGATTGCAGAACCTGCCCCCATCCTCTCCCCTTGCCCGGAAGCGCAAGAGGTCCATAATGGATACCTCGGTCGGTTCACAGCGAGCTGAAGGAGGCGGGCATGAGACTTCTCTCGGCGGGGATTCGGCTAGCGGGTTTCGTGGCCATCTTGGCGTTGCTGGTGAACGTCGCCCAGGCTTCACAGCCGGTGTCGCCCGATCAGGTGCTCGGGCTACACACGACGAAAGCCACAGGCGAGAAGAGACTGATCATCATCTTCGCCGACTTCCCGGACGTCACACGCCAGTACCCCACGCAGGCGATCTCGGACAGGATCCTGAAGAACGTGAACCAGTACTTCTACGCCGCTTCGTACGGCGCGATGTGGTTCCGCGGCGAGGTGGTCGGGCCCTACGTGCTGCCCCACCCGGTTGAGGATTACCGGATCTCGTCGCGCAACCTCGAGGTCGACCCCACGCGGGTGCTCTCGCTCATCCGGGACGCGGTGGACGCGGCCGATGCCGACGTCGCGTTCTCCGACGATGCGTACGTGGTCCTCGCCCTGGGGGCGACCCACGTGGAGTACGGCATGGTGGGCCTCTGCGGCTTCCCGGGGATGCTGGGTTGGTCGAGCACGGCTGTTCTGACCACTCGAAGCGGCGAACGCGTCCAGAACGCGGCCATCTTCTGTGAGAACGCGCACCTGGGCACGTACGTGCACGACATCACCCACATGCTGGGCGGCGCGGTGGATGGGAAGCGGCTGACGCCCTGCCTGTACGACCATGACCTCCAAGCGCAGGGGAAGGATCTCGAGGATTGGCCCGCATGTCTCGTCAACATGGGATACTGGGACCCTCTGTCCTCCCACTTCCCCTACAATCGAGAGCTGCCGCCTGCAGGTTTCTCGTCCTGGACGAAGCTGCGTCTCGGGTGGATCGATCCGGAGAAGGTGGTCCTAGTGAATCCGGGCGAGACGGCCACGGTCCGGCTCGACCCGCTGGCAGACCCGACCTCCGCCACGCGCGCGATCAAGATCCCTCTCTCCGCGGATGCCTACTACCTGGTGGAGAACCGCCAGCCGATCAACTCGGATGTGAACCTGCCCACATCTGGTGTTCTGGTGCTCTACGCCGACGACACCGTGGGCGAGTGCCGACACGGCGCCGCACCCGTGAAGGCCGTCGATGCGAACCCGCAGGTCCCCTATCTCATGGGCGCGGCCTTCGACCTTGGAAGGATAGGGGTGTTTGTGGACGCGGAGAGGAACCTGGCCATCGTCCTGCTAGAGAAGGTGGACCAGTCCTACGACATCCTCGTCACGACACCGATCGCGGCGGCGAGCTACTTGCCCTGACGCGAACGCCGTGACGGACACCAAGAGCGAAGCATCTGACCTCCGTCACGCCCGCAGGGAACAGGACCCTTGGGCCCATGATGGACGTTCCCGGATGACTGGATGTTGCATGGCAAGATCTGACCCCGCCCTCCCCCCGTTGCCGGCCCGGTGCCCCGGTGCGGGCACGAAGGTGATCCCCAAGGCGCCCTCGGTCTCGTCCTCGGGGTTAAGTGGAGGGTGAGTTCCAGGAGCCCAGAGCCCCTTGCGCACCGCCTGAACGGGATTCCGGTCGACGATGCAAGGAACAGGACGTCCCCTTCCTTCGCCTGGCGTCAGTCCACGCCGGCGTCGGACCAGCGCTGCTTCGCCTCGCCAATGGCCCACGCCTGGAAGACCTCGACCTGTCGGATGAGGTCGGTCACCTCACCCTCGCCGACCACATTGACGCGATCGTAGGCAGCGGCGTTTCTCTTTCGTCGTGCCCGCTCGAAGTAGTCAGCGAGGCTCTGCATGGCGTCGGGCAGGCGCGGCTTCAGCTCCGCGAAGGTCTGTTGATGGAAAGCCATTTTCCGGACGCGAACGCCGTGCAGGCCGAGGACGGCCGTTGCCAGTTGCAGCGCTGCGTTGTAGGCGAGGGAGTACGTCGTGTCCAAGTGGAGGGTCTGCATCCGCGACTGCCCAAGGTCGCGCTCGGCGATCGCGAGGAGCCGCTCGATGTCGGCTCGCGATCGTGGCACCGGGCGCGTCGGGTCTTTCACGGGAGGAGCCTCTCGAGATCCTCCGCCGTGCCGAGGAGGTAGATCTTCGGTCCGGCGAGGACGTTTGCGATGAACGGTTCCTGGCGGGCGGCGCGCTCTTTCAGCTCCGCGGCGCTCAGGATCGTCACATTGACGTCGCGGTGCAGTTCGGCTTCGGTCTTGGTCAACGTCGGGGAGATGGCGCTCAACGCCACGCTGCCGATGACGAGGAGATCGACGTCGCTCTCGAGAGATTCCGTGTTCGCGGCAATGGATCCATAGATGAAGGCCAGGTCGATCCCCCCGGACTCCTCAAGGGCCTTTCGAAGCGCGTCACCTAGAGCCACCGTCTTCAGGAAGAGCGCCTTCAGCTCCGGGTAGATGGGGGAGTCCCGATTCGCGCGGTAGTAGAGGCGGTTCCCGCGGCGGTCAGCCCGGACGAGGTCTAGCTCCAGCAGGCGGCTCATCTCTTGCCGAACCGCATGTGGAGGGAGGCCGATCGTGCGGCCGATCTCGCGCAGATAGAACTCCGAATCGGGGTGGGTGAGCATGAGCGAGAGGACCCGCACTCGCGCTTCCGACCCGAACAAGAGACGCAGCATGAGGCCTCCCTGTACAAGAAAGTTGTACGATTGTACATCATTGTTGTACGAAGGCAGCGCGACGCTTCTCAACGAAGACGGCAAGCGGATCGTAGACCGTCGTTCGCGTGTTGAGCAAGAACTGCACGTCAAAGAGGCTGTTCAACCGGCGCGGCTAGCCAGCGGAAGTCAAGAGTAAAGACTTGACCCCGAATACCCAATGGCAGACCCCACTGCCCTTCCCGAACTGCACGTCAAGGAGGCTGTTCAACCGGCGCGGCTAGCCAGCGGAAGTCAAGAGTAAAGACTTGACCCCGAACGCCGTGCACAGTGCGGCTGTTCAGGAAGAGGGCCATGAAATCACTGGTTGTCATAGATAGAAGTCTCTTCACGTGGGGAGTTAAGGCCACATAGACGCTCACCTTGCTCCAGACGAAACTGTCGAACTGGCTCCTGGTCCTGGTGCTGTCTTCGTAACGCGCCTTGATGGTCTCGCGCTGCTTTGGGTGCAAGACGAACCCCCGAGGCTCCTCGTGAACGCGTCCGCTCCGCTTGAGTTCCTCCAGGTGGCGTCCAGCGTCGAATCGGGTGAGTTTCGCGAAGCTGAATTCCCTCTCGACATCGTGTTTGACTGCGAGTGCGGTCATTGGGCAATTTGCCGTGAAGAGGACCGCTTCTATCAGCGACATCCAATACTGGGAGAAGTCCTGTGCCCGTTCACGTGGGAGAACGAACTGATGGAGCTTTTCGAGGCTTGGTGCTGTTAGCTTCATCTGGTATCCGTCATCGTGTCGTGTAGGCTAGCAGAGAACCCGTGACTTGTCAACCGCCAGAATGGGAAGTACCCCCGTAGGATTGCCGCGGATTCGGCGGCGCGAGGGGGCGGCACTTCGTGCTAGCGGAGAAGTGGGTCAGGCCTCGCGCTCATGCATCGCCGGCAATCTCTTCCCAGCGGACTCGGGAAGTGGGGTCGCGTCTTGCGTTGATGCATCATCCGCAATCCCTTTCTAGCCGTGTTGGGCTCCGGGAGATCGAGCGCGGCGACAAGTCCCAGTGGGGCAGAGCGACGCTCCGTGCGGCTCGCATCATCCCGAAGGACACCCTGGATGGCAGAGAGGACGGGGGCGGCAATTCACGATCGAGCAGTGTCTCCGAGGAGCCTGCGGACCCCGCAAGCCAAACCCCCGTCAGATGGGCGGTCTACCGTGCGGAGGTGTCCCATCATCCCAGCGAAATCCGATGGTAGACCCCGAATGCCCTTCGCGCCGTCCCATCGACATCGTCAGCTCCCCCTCTTCTCTGCGACAGCCTACCAGGGTCGGCGGCAGGAAGTGAAAATCAACAGACTGCTAGAGTCGATCAGAGGAAGTAGTCCTGAACCAGCTGCGTGTGATAGACTCCTTCAGAACAAGGAGGTATCAGCTCATGACGAGAAGAGCATTACTCCTTCTCGGCCTCGTGCTTCTTGCGGTGTGCCTGAATGCGGCGGTCAGCTCAGGAGAGCCACAGCCGGTGCGTACCCTCACCGGCCACACGGGCGGCGTCCTCTCCATCGCGTTCTCTCCGGACGGGACGACCCTTGCTTCCGGCTCCCAAGACCTTACGGTCAAGCTGTGGGATGTCTCTTCCGGACAGGAAGTCCGCACTCTCTCGGGTCACGAGGAGGAGATCCGCGGCCTCGCCTTCAGCCCGGACGGGAGGCTCCTTGCGTCCGGGTCCAGGGACAAGACGGTCAGGCTATGGGATGCCAGAACCGGTATCTGCGTGCGTACACTTGCCGGCCACACGTTCCAGGTGTACACAGTGGCCTTCGATTCGGGTGGGAGGACTCTCGCTTCCGGGTCCATGGACAACACGATCAAGCTGTGGGACGCAAGCACAGGGGCGCTGGTCCGATCCATCTCTGGGAACCAACGCGGAAACAACTTCTTGTCCGTCGTCTTTTCCCCGGACGGGAAGACTCTCGCTTCGGGACGGGACGACAAGACGGTCCAGCTTTGGGATGCGGGCACGGGGAGCCTGTTGCGCACGCTCTCCGGCCACTCAAACGATGTCCAGTCGGTTGCCTTCTCCCCCGACGGGAAGACCCTCGCCTCCGGGTCAGACGACGGCACAATCAGGCTGTGGGATGTCGCCACAGGAACCGAGCTGCGCGTGCTCTCCGGGCACTCGCACTCTGTCTACTCGGTCGCCTTCTCCCCCGACGGGAAGACCCTCGCCTCCGGGTCAGACGACAGCACAATCAGGCTGTGGGATGTCGCCACAGGAACCGAGCTGCGCGTGCTGCACTCGCACTCTGTCTACTCGGTCGCCTTCTCTCCCGACGGCACGCTGCTCGCCACCGGATCGGGGGACAAGACGATCAGGCTGTGGGACGTGAGTGCCCTCACCGCGGCGACTCATTCGGTGTCAGAGATAGGGGCCGGTTCGTCATCGCAGCCAGGTCAGGGCAGCAGCACAGGGTCGACTACTCCCGCACCAACCTCCACCTCCACCCCAGAGACGGGGGCAGGGACCTCCCAGGCGGAATCGGGACAGGGCACGGGCAGCACGACTCCCGCATGTGTCACCGTGAGTCACGCCGAGTCTGTCTATTCCAGCAGTTTCTCCCCCGACGGGAGACTCCTCGCCTCGGGGTCGGGTGACGGCACGGTCAAGCTGTCGGACGCAGCCACGGGAGCACTTGTGTACACCCTCGTCCAGGCCACAACCGTCTGGTCCGTCGCTTTCTCCCCCGACGGGAAGCTCCTCGCCTCGGGACTAGAAGGCGGCAAAGTGAAGCTGTGGAACGTCGCCACGGGGACGGAAGTCCGCACCCTCACCGGCCACACCGACCGCGTCTGGTCCGTCGCGTTTTCACCCGACGGGAAGTTCCTCGCCTCAGGGTCGGAAGATGGGACGGTCAAGCTGTGGGACATCGCTACGGGAGCCGTGGTCCGCACCCTCGTGACCCATTCCAGAGATGCCACCTCCGTCGCCTTCTCCCCCGACGGGAGGCTCCTCGCCTCAGGGATGTTCCAGGAGGTAGAACTCTGGAACGCCGCCACAGGGGAGGAGGTACGGACCCTCGTAGGACATGTCTTCTATGTCAACTCCGTCGCCTTCTCCCCGGATGGAAAGCTCCTCGCGTCAGGGTCCAGTGACAGGACGATCAAGGTGTGGGATGTCGCCACGGGGGCCGTGGTGCGCACCCTCGCCGGGCACACCTGCTTGGTCAACGCCGTTGCCTTCTCCCCCGACGGCAGGTTCCTCGCGTCAGGGTCCGGTGGGTTCGCGTGGGAGCCCGGTGACAACACGGCCAAGCTGTGGGACGTCGCCACGGGAGCGGAAGTGTGCACACTTGCAGGCCGCACCGAAGCTGTCAGCTCCGTCGCCTTCTCCCCCGACGGGCGGCTCCTCGCCTCGGGGTCGTGGGACAAGACGGTCAAGCTGTGCGACGTGAGCGCTTTCACCGCCCCGACGCATTCAGTGCCAGAGACAGGAGCGGGTTCGTCATCCCAGCCAGGTCAGGGCAGCACGACGACTCCCAAACCGAGCTCTAGCGGTGAGATACAACCCGTGTCTCCATGTCCCGAGGGCCCGCCGGGTGAGGGCGGGGTGATCCAGCTCTCGCCGACCCGCCTGTACACAACACCCGATGCGGGACTAAGGATCGTGCCCAGCCCGGAGGGCTACGTGACCGTGGCGCCCGTCGCAGGCGAGGCCGGCGCCCAGCGCCAGTACACGTGCCTTCTCCCGGTGGATCTGCCTCCCGTCGCATGCGGCGAGGGCATCGCTCTCGACAGTCTCAGAATCTGCTTCCGCTCACACACAGCGCTGGACGAGATTCAGTCGATCGAGATCGGCTACTTGAGCGACGCAGGCTCGTTCGAGAGAGTGGCCGAGATTGTCGGCAAGCAATCGAGTCTAACGTGGCAGTGCCTCACATTCCCGTTGGACGGCCTCTCCGCTCCACGCCCGATCCTCATTCGCCTTCATCTGGGACTCGCCGGCGGCCCAGACGGCGACTTCAGCATCGTGTCGTTCGCCCTCGGTTACCGCGTCGTCGACTGGAGTTCGGTGGCCACAGCCATGTGGCGCCTCGAGGGATCGCCTGCCGGTTTCTCCTGCGCCAAGGCGCTCTTCGGCGTCCACTCCTACGGGGACTGGGTGGGCGACTTCACGATGTACGCCGATGGCTGGGGAGTCGGGTCAGCGTGCCCAATCTGGTGTACGGCACTGCGAAACAACTGCAGCCAAGCGATCCATGTCCAGGACATCCAGATCATGGAAATCGACGATCAGCAGAACGAGATCAGGGAACTCCCTGAACCCATGAGCACCAGCGGCTACGTCAACCCCATGGGCGTAGAGACGTGGTGGTGGGGCAACGTCTGCGACATGACCACCGGCATCTACAAGATCACGTTCCACACAGATGTCGGCGACTTCACCAAGGTCTTCACCATCGACAATGACAGGAACCCGTGAGCTGCGCCATGAATGGAGGTCTGTGATGAAGAGACAAGCCACCGCTGCCGCAGTCCTGCTACTCATCTTGTGCGGCATTTCTATCCCGGCCCGCGTCGAGCAAGAGGCGCGTACCTTCATCGGCCACTCGAATTGGGTCACGTTGGTCGCCTTTTCCCCCGACGCCAAGACCCTCGCCTCCGGATCAGATGACACAACAGTCAGGCTGTGGGACGTCGCCACAGGCAGGGAACTCCACGTCCTGGCCGGGCATACGGCCATCATCCGGTCGATTGCCTTCTCCCCCGACGGCAGGACCCTCGCCACCGGTTCGTACGACTACATGGTCAAGCTGTGGGATGTCGCCACTGGAGAGCTGTTGCGTAACCTCCCCGTGGAGGCCCGCTCGGTCGCCTTCTCTCCGGACGGCAGATTTGTCGCCGTCCTCCCGACGGGTGGGGGTGCGATTGACTCATGGGATGTGGCCACCGGTGAGCTACTCCCCATCGTCTCAGATCAGTGGCTACATGACCCGTTCGCCTTCTCTCCTGATGGGACGCTCCTTGCGTTCGTATCTCTTGAGTTCGCATCTACTGATACGCCTGCGCATGACCTTATCACGCTCGTGGATTTGGCGACTGGACGAAGACTGAGCATCCTACGCGGCCACTCGGATGCAGTTGTGTCGATGGCCTTCTCGCCCGACGGTCGACTGCTCGCCTCGGGAGGCATGGATGGGACCTTGAAGGTCTGGAGCGTGGCCACTGGGCAGCCGGTACTTACAATCTCCATCCCGTACGACACCTTCTTCTCCGTTGCGTTCTCGCTCGACGGCAAAGTCATCTCTTCTGCCTCAATGGGCGGCGTCACGCTTTGGGACGCAGCGACGGGGGCAGAGCTCTGCGTTCTCGACCCCGACTCCCCAGAAGTCGCGGTCTCGGTTGCTTTCTCGCCGAGCGGGAACTTGCTCGCCGCAGGGATGACGGACAATACAGTCAAGATCTGGGACGTGAGTTCGCTCACAGCCCCAACCCATTCGGTGTCTGAGATCGGAGCCGGAGTTGCACTCTCGGCGCAGCCAGGTCAGGGCAGCAGCACAGGCTCGACTACTCCACCGCCGGCCTCCACCGCCGAGACCGGGTCGGGCACATCCCAGCCAGAACCAGGTCAGAGCGCAGGCAGCACGACGCCGGGGACTGGTTCGACCACGCCGGAGACGGAGCCGGCCGCCAGCCCTCGAAACCAGCCTGCCGGCACGCCGGCTCCTGAAACGAGCACGGGCAGGGAGACGCAGCTCGTGTCCCCGTGCCCGGAGAGTGCGTCCGGCGAAAGCCGAGTGATCCAACTCCCGGCGACTCTCCTCTACGCGACGCCCGATGCTGGAGTGAGGATCGCAATCAGTCCAGAGGGCTACGTGACCGTGTCGCCGGTCGCAGGCGAAGCCGGCGTCCAGCGCGAGTACACGTGCCTTCTCCCAGTGGATCTGCCGCCCGTCGCGTGCAGCGAGGGCATCGTCCTCGACAGTCTCAGAATCTGCTTCCGCTCACACACGGCGCTGGACGAGATTCAGTCGATCGAGATCGGCTACCTGAGCGATGCAGGTTCGTTCCAGAGGGTGGCGGAGATCGTCGGGAAGCAATCGAGTCAGACGTGGCAGTGCCTCACGTTCCCCCTGAACGGCGCCCCCGCTCCACGCCCGATCCTGGTTCGCCTCCATCTCGGCCTCGCTGGCGGGCCAGGCGGCGATTTCAGCATCGTGTCGTTCACCTTCGGCTACCGCGTCGTCGACTGGACCTCAGTGGCTACGGCCAGGTGGCGTCTCGAGGGATCGCCCGCCGGCTTCTCCTGCGCCGAGGCGCTTTTTGGAGTCGAGATGCCAGAGGACCTAGGGATGAATAGTCAGTACACTGAGTATTGTGGCGGCTGGGGAAGCGGGACAGTTTGCCCTGGGCTGGTCGCCGCGCTCCGAAACAGCTGTACCCAGGCCATTACTGTCCTGAGCATCCGGATCGCGCAGATCGACGACCGGCAGCAGGAGCTCCGCCCGCTCTTGTGGTCCACCGAACCTATCGCACCCGGCGGCTCCAGGGTCAATCCCGATGATACAGGGACGTGGTTCTGGGGAAACCTCTGTGATCTGACAACTGGCATCTACGTGATCACATTCCACACAGATGTCGGGGACTTCACCAAGGTCTTCACCGTCGATAATGACAAGATGCGGTGAGGTGCCTCCTCGACGGAGGTCTGTGCTGAAGACGAGGACTACTGCTGCCGTAGTCCTGTTGCCATCCCGTTCGCGGGCACAATGCTGGTGCACCTCGAGCAAGAAGGCCGTACGCCGGGAGGGATAGTCAGCAGCCGGTCCAAAGGCAGTCCACTAGGGAGTATCACGCCCTTCTCGCGTCGGGAAAGCGCCGCAGGGCGCTGGAAGAAGGAGCCAAGCGGACGAGGGAGGTCGGCCCGGGCTAGTCCCTCTCCCCGGCCGACTGGCGCAGGGCAACGCTCGCGAGGACGATCGTCAGGACCACGAAGACGAGGACGCCGATGAAGCCAAGCGGCTCCTGCCAGGGCGCAAGCCCCTTCACCATCACCGCCCGCAAGAGGGCGGTTCGAGTAGGTGAGCGGCACAATGTACGAGAGAGGTCGCAAGAGGGCGGGGATCGCCTGGAGCGGCCACATCATCCCGGAGAGGAGGACCGAGGGGAGCAGCACGAGCGGGAAGAAGAGGATCGCCTGCGACTCGGTCTCGGCGAGCGCGGAGAGGAGGGTCCCCAGGCCGACGCTCCCGATCGCGAACAGGATCACTCCCGCGAAGGCCCAGCCGAGCGACCCGTTGATCACGATCCCGAAAACGCCCTTCCCGATCGAGAGGACGAGCACCGACTGAACGAGGGCGATGAGACCGAAGGCCACGATGTAGCCGAGGATGAACTCGGCGCGCCTCACCGGCGAAACCCAGACGCGGGCGAACGTGCCGTCGACCTTCTCGCGTACCACGGAGAGGAGGGTGAGCACAGTGCAGATGAACGCGACGACCATTCCCATGATCGCCGGCGCGAAGCTGTCGATGAAACCGTGGGAAGGGGGTCGCGTCTTGGGTTGATGCATCATCCGCAATCCCTTTCTAGCTGCGTCGGGCTCCGGGAGATCGAGCGCGGCGGCAGGTCCCACCAAGGCAGAGCGACGGCTCCGTGCGGCTCGCATCATCCCGAAGGACACCCTGGAGCACAGAGATGCCGCGGGCGGCGATCCAGAGTCGAGCAGTGTCTCCGAGGAGCCTGCGGCCCCGCAAGCCACACCCCGTCAGGCAGACGGTCTGCCGGACGGAGGTGCGCCCATCATCCGAGCAGAATCCAATCGTAGACCCCATTCACCCGGGCCTGTCACTCGCGCCGCCCGGCCGCGCCGCGTTTGCGCGAGTACTGAACTACACAGGCTAGGAACGCTGTGAAACAGCCGACGGCAGCGGCGGGCAGGAAGGTCTGGAACGGTGGCGGGATCGCCGACCACAGCACTGGCTCCCCCCCAAGGAAGAGCCCGTCCAGCTCAGTCCAGGCAGTCCATCCATTCATCTCCCAGCCACGAGTGCTGGTCGATGGGCGCAGGCTGACCCAAGGCCCCTGAATGCCAAGAGAGAGTGTGTCATGGCCATCCAGCGTATGCGACTCCCCAACGGCCTTCAGTTGCCCTTCCGCATCTGTTACCTGGACCTCAACGGTCGGCCACGGAGGCCTGCGGTCTTGGCTCCACTCCAGTTGGATGCCCCGGTTCCCTCTTCCCGGTGAGTCGAAGTGCAAGACGATACCCTGCCCCTCGTATTTGGTGACTCCTTCGGCCGACGGGGACTTCGATGTATCCCCGAACAGGGCAAAGAAAGGCTCCTGCAACTCCGCAAACTGGATCCCGTTTACAAGGATGCGTGCGCGCTCGCCGAGGAGGAGTGCCGCGCCCTGGAACGCCACGGCCAGAGAGCGTCCGCCGTCTATCCTCCACACGACCGCATCGTCCTTCGAGGCAGAGTCAATCAGAGCATCGCACGATTGCAGGCCGGCGTCCGCTATGTCCACGCTGGACATCCATAGCGACCCAGCCTCTTTCTCGAGCCAAGCTTCTGAAGATGGAAGCAAGGCATACGATCCTCCAGAGACAACGAAGCTAACGACCGCCCCCTCCTGCCAGGGGGGGAAGAGCCATGCACCGCCGAAGCCCGGAACCCTCCACCCTTCCGCTGGCCAAGCGAGCCAAGTGGGCTCGAACTCGTCTCCAGCCGCACCTTTCCCCATACGGAAGCGCAGACGGATCTGGCCGACATCTGAAGAATACGCCAGTTTGAACGGTTCCAGCATGAACGATCGAGGGCCGAGCTGCGTCGTTGGAATCCAGGCGCGTCTGGCGATCATGACGCCAGCATCTGTTGTGATCGTGACGGGTTGGCTCGCATGGTCCTCGACGACGGCATCGCAGGGGAGTGAGAGTCTCACGCTCTCCGCGTCGCCCGAGGAGGGGCCCCGGCTTTCGAGACAGAAGCGAACTGCTCCGAAGCGCGTGAGCTGCAGGCGGGAGTAGATATCACGCGGGAAGTAGATGAACTGTGCAGCGTAGATCCCTAGCAGGAAGGAGGCTGTCAGCCCGAGAAGAACCCACCAAGACCAGAGCTTACGGTACGCCACAACAAGCAGGCTCACGACCCCCGCCAGGGAAGCGAACGGTACCCACATTGTCGTATAGACGAAGAACTGCGCAACGAATAGCGCGAGCAGGACCGCGGCACCCGCAAGCGGCCATCTTCGCGCCAGAGGCCTGCACCTTCCGAGCCAGCGCAAGCCGGCTCGGAGCGGCACCACTGGAGAGTGAAGCAGCCTCCTCCAGGAGGATGCCACGCTTCGCGGGCCCCTGCCGGTTCTTCTCCCTGCTCTCCAGCTGGCAGTCATTCCCACCGCCTCGTTCGCAGCTTGACCTGCGTGGAGCGACAGATCTGCCTGATGAGCCAGCCAAGTGCGCCCCTAGGGCAAGCGTCACCGCGGAGGCGGTGGGGTCGAGTCTTGCCTTCATGCATCATCGACAACCCTCTCCCAATGCACTCGAGTTCCGAACCGCTGAGCGCCGTGACAAGACCGAGAAGCGCTGACCTCCCGGTTGTGTGCCCGAACCGGAGGATGCGTTGAGGGAAGGAGGTTCGCGTCTTGCGGTGATGCATCATCCGCAATCCCTTTCTAGCTGTGTTGGGCTCCGGGAGGATGGAGCGCGGCCACAGGAACCCCTGGCGCGGAGGACGCGTTCCTGCGCCGGAGGGGCCGATGGCGGCAGTCAAAGGCCGGCCTTCGGCTTTGGCCCCGAGCGGCCGAGTTCCGTTCCTAGTTCGGTCGAGCGTGTGCAGCAAACCAGACCTGCCCTCGCGCTTGCGTTCTCCAGAAGCAGAGGCACTCTGGTCACAGTTCCCCCTTGAAAGTGCGGTCCAGGATCGAGGGGAGCAGGGCGTCGAGTTCGGCGGCGGTCTCGGCCTGTACGTGCTCTAGCTTCTCGACCTTTGCATGCAACGCGTCCAACTCAGAGACGATCCGGCGTTGGTCGGGGAGTGGGGGAACGGGGATACCTGTGCTCAAGAGAACCGGGGTCTCCAGCTTCCGCGTGTCATGGCTCGACTTCTCGACCAGCGCCAGAACGCGGCTTTGGAGCGCCCAGAAGACCGAACAGAGGTACTCTGGGAGGACGTGGGATTTCGGAATGAGCGCCTTCATGTCTTGGTTGATGGCTGCACGAACCCGGAGGACCGCTGAGGGGAAGGTGTGTGCCAGAATCATGCCACGCACGACAACAAGCACCGCTCCCGGGTCGATCAGCTTTGCGGGTGATTCGACGACTGCCTGATCAGAGATGTGGTCGATGGAATCATGAATCTCGCGCACCTTCATGTCTTTGGGTGTCACCCACGGAATGGTGCCTGACCAATAGAGTAGATTCGCTTTCGAAGGGGTCCCGCCACCTCGGAGAATGACGCAATCCTCCAACGCATGGATTGGGAAGAGCGCCTCCGCCCGCTCAAGAACGCGAAATGCGGCACGTGTCGAAAGCGTCTCGGCTTCGCGCGCGGCCGCGCGGCGCAGGGCGCGGGCCTCGGCGATTCGGGCGGCGAGTTCCTCGATCCGCGCCACGATCCGACGCTGCACCGCCAACGGCGGCAGGGGAATCTCGTACCCGAGGACATCCGAAGGGCGGATCGCGGCGTAATTCGTCGAGCCTTGGGCTTCGACCTGTTCGCGGAACGCTGGTGTGCGGATGAAGCAGTCGAGGAAACTTCGCTGGAGCTTCGTCTCGTCGATGGCGTAGAGGAAGTAGTGGCTGCTGACGATGGACCCGTCAAGCGACTCCGGAACGATTCCGAAGCCGCCGACCTTGGCGTCGATCTCGGCAACGAGGAAGTCTCCGGTGTGGCAGACCTGCTGCTTCTTGGTCTTGATGGCTGCGCCAAGGATCTCGTCACGGAGAATGACGCCTTGGGCGTGAAGCTGGACTCGAGGCCGCTTGTAGGTCGCAAGATCGTCGATGGTGACGGGATCCTTGCGGTACGCCGCCGCCTCTCCCAGCCGCACGGTCGGCCATGGGGATCGCTCGGTCATGATGCGTTGCCTCCGTGGAGCTCGCGGTACTGCGCCTCGAGGAACGCGCGCATCTTCGCCTCGTCGGGGAGCTGGAGCTCGTACTTGGAGACGAAGAGGTGATTGTCCATCCCGGCCAGGGCGTACCGGACGAGGGCGTGGTTCTTCTCGGTGCAGAGCAGGATTCCGACGGGCGGGCTGTCTCCCTCGGCCATCTCGTGCTCGCGGTACCAGTTGACGTAGGTGTTGAGCTGTCCCAGGTACTCGTGACGAAAGCCGTCCACCTTGAGCTCGACGAGGACGTGGCACTTGAGAATGCGCTGGTAGAAGACGAGGTCGACGAAGAAGTGCTCGTCACCAATCAGGATTCGCCTCTGGCGTGCCTCGAAGCAGAACCCGCGGCCGAGCTCCAGGAGGAAGTCCTGGAGCTTGTCGAGCAGACCCTCTTCCAGGGTGGACTCGCTCATGACCTCGCGGGGCCTGAGCCCGAGGAACTCAAAGACATACGGGTCCCGGATGGCCAGGGTAGCCGTCGAGATCTCCGCCGCTTCGTTGGCGAGGCGGGACAGCTCAGACTTGTTATGGGACAGGCCGGATCGTTCGTAGTAGAGGCTCGAGATCTGCCGTTTCAGCTCCCGCACCGACCAGCCGCCTTTGATGCATTCGATCTCGTAGAAGGTGCGTCGGAGGGGCTCTTCGAGCTTGACCAGCTCCGCAAGGTGTGTGAAGGACAGGGCCGCGATCAGTTGCTCGCCGGGAAGGCCGAATCCGGGAGACGCTGTCTCCCGCAACCCGGTCGTCCCACGTGGTAGTGGGTCCGATTCGGAAATCGCCGATTTCCGAATCGGCAGGGCGGTGGTTTCGGAAATCAGTGGTTTCCCAATCTGGGGATACGTCTCATAGAGTTGGCGGCAGAGCCGCAGGTACCGCTCGGTGTAACATCGATCCAGCCTGCCCGCAAGCTCTACGGCCAGGCGCCCCAAGAGCTGGCTCCCGTACACCGCTCGGTCCTCACCGTTCTGTTCGTACTCCTTGACATGGAGGCCGATCATCCAGTTGCGTGCGGTCAGCCCCACGTTGACGGCCCTAAGGGCCTCGGCCTGGAAGCGGTCGTGAAGTCCGGCGATCGTCTGGATCAGGGAGTCGAAGTTCATGGCCCTCTCTCCAGTTGCTTCTTGATCTCCGCCATGATCTCGAGGATCCGCCGCTCTTTGGCCACGATGCTCTCGGCGAGCTCTTCCGGCGGCAGGTGGGCGATGTCCTCTTTCCCTCGCGGGTTCTTGCGGTCCAGGTTGCAGTTGGCCGCGAGAAGCTCATCGGCGGGAACCTTCCACGCGCGGTCGTTCTCCTCGCGCTTCTTCCACCAAGCGAGGCACGGGGCGAACTCGTCGAACTGGATCGGCTGGGTCTTGGTGTAGTTCTTCCGGCCTTCGGGGAGCGGGTGCTCGTAGTACCAGACTTCGCGCGTCGGCCCGGAGCGGTCGAAGAAGAGGAGGTTCGTGGGGATGCTGGTATAGGGCGCGAAGACGCCGTTCGGGAGGCGCACGATCGTGTGGAGGTGGAACTCCTTCAAGAGCTCCTCCTTGATGCGGGCGCACACGCCATCGCCGAAGAGGACGCCGTTCGGGACGACGACGGCGGCGCGGCCGCCCGTCTCAGAGCCCTTCCCGGGCCGCTTGAGCTTGCGCATGATGAGCTGGAGAAAGAGGAGAGCGGTCTCGGACGTGCGGAGATCGTCTGGGAAGTTCGAGAGGATGCCCGCCTCCTCCTCGCCCCCAAACGGGGGATTGGTGAGGATGACGTCCACCCGATCCTTCTCGCCGATCTCGCGGAGGGGCGTTCCCAGGCTGTTGCCGTAGGCAATGCGCGGATACTCGAGGCCGTGGAGGAGGAGGTTCATCTGCGCGAGCAGGTACGGCAAGGGTTTGGCCTCGCCGCCGAAGAGGCTTCGCTCTTGGAGCGTCTCGCGATCCTCGACGGTGCGACACTCCTTCTCCAGGTGCTTGTAGGCTTCCGCGAGGAATCCGCCGGTCCCGCACGCCGGGTCG
>Ga0315289_10002413_pt1 | contig 28649 bp, 26 predicted proteins | sample YL17G11_40_MG_FD_203452 | JGI IMG/M metagenome (GOLD analysis project Ga0315289, IMG submission 203452) | Sediment microbial communities from Yellowstone Lake, YNP, Wyoming, USA - YL17G11_40 | ecosystem: Environmental > Aquatic > Freshwater > Lake > Sediment | place: USA: Wyoming | collected... | reverse complement strand
ACCGGCAACGACACGCATAAGGAGATCGCACTCGCCGCCGCCAGGAACGGGAAGCACATCTTCTGCGAAAAGCCCATGGCCATGAATGTGGCCGAGTGCATGGAAATGATTAAGGCGGTTGAGAAAGCCGGCGTGCTGCACATGATTGATTTCAACTACCGCGCCGTCCCGGCTGTCGCACTTGCCAGGCAAATGGTCGAGAAGGGCATGATCGGCGCTCCCTACCATTTCCGGGCGGTTTACCTGCAGGACTGGATCGTGGACCCAGAGTTTCCGTTGGTCTGGCGGCTCCAGAAAGACAAAGCCGGCTCGGGCGCGCACGGCGACCTTAATGCTCACATAATTGATCTCGCGCGATTTCTCTGCGGCGAATTTGAATCAGTCTGCGGCCTGATGAAGACGTTCATCAAGAAGCGCCCGCTCCTCTCGGCGCAGATCGGCGGCCTGAGCGCCAAGGGATCCAAACAGATGGGCGAGGTCACGGTTGATGACGCCACACTTTTCCTCGCCAGGTTTGAGAACGGCGCGGTTGGCACGTTCGAGGCGACACGGTTTGCCACCGGAAACCGCAACGGGAACCGGTTCGAGCTTAATGGCAGTGACGGCAGCATCCGCTTCAACCTGGAGAGGATGAACGAGCTGGAGTACTTCAGCCGCAAGGATAAGGACGCGCACCAGGGCTGGAAGACGATCCTTGTCACCGATCCACCGCATCCGTACCTGAAGGGCTGGTGGCCCGCCGGGCATATCATCGGCTGGCAGCACACGTTCGTTCACCAGATATACAATTTGATGAACGGCATTGCAACCGGCAAGAACCCGACCCCCAATTTCTACGACGGACTGAAGTGCCAGACCGTGCTCGAGGCTGTGGAGAAGTCGGCGGAAACCGGCCAGTGGGTCAAGCTAGGTTCCATCGGCTAGGACCCGGCCGCGCGAGTCGCTGCTGGGAACAGCCGGGCGTGCGTCGCAGTCAAAATACTGGCGGAGCTTGGTCTCGTTGACTTTTGTCTCTGCCGTGTGCTACGATGGGAAAGGTTGCCCCCGAAGGGCTTGTCGGCAGCTTGGTATCGGGCTGCATGATGGGTTTTGGGGTCCGGGAGGAATTGCCCATGACGAGAGGCAGGATCGCGGTCGGAGCTGCAATTGCGGGCCTTGCCGCCATAGCTCTACTGGCCCCTATTGTCTTTGCGGAAACCGAAGTTCAGATAACCAGGCCGCTCGATGGATCCACTGTCCGCGAAACCGTGAACGTCCTTGTCCCTGTATTGTGTGTTCCTGACGGTGGGTTTATCTCGTGCATGATAGACGGCAGATTTAGATGTGCTGCAGCGACTAAATCGGCGGATGGGCGATCCTTCGTATTTCGCTGGGATACAAAGGCCGCAGAAACCGATCCGAATATTTCGGCGGAAGAACGAATGCCTCGGGATGGCAAGCATACCATCACCGTTCAGGCCTACGACGCGGACGGCAAGAAAGATGGTAAACCCAGGCAGATCGCTGTCTACGTCAGCAACAGGGCCGACAAGTTCATGCCGGCCGGGGGATTGAAGCTCCGATACAATCATAAGATCGGCCATGCGAGTAAATACGAATTTAAGTACACACTCGATCTGAAGAGCATTCAGGGCGCGACGGGTATGTCTGCGGCGGTGGGCGAGGCAATCGAGGGCGCCGGCGGTGTAATTAAGAGAAGTATCGAAGATACTATGTCGGACAACACGGTGCTCGTCCGCCAAAAGCTGGTTGGCTTGCTGGAGTACTACCAGAAGGGGCAGGCGGCGCCGGCTTCCGGCCTCACAACCAGAGCGGTTTATCACATAGAAGATCCGATAGGCCAGATCACCCACATGCTCAAATCTGTATCCACCGGCACAGGCATAGCTATAGATTTACCGAATCTGCCGGCGCAGCGAATAAGAATCGGCGATACCTGGACGCAGCTCGATAAGGTCTTCCGCGATGTCATTACAGGGAATTCTGCAACGGTAGCCTCGACCAGCACCCTGGAAGGAATGGAGTGGGAAGGCGGACAGCCGTGCGCTAAGATAAAATCATCGTTCTCGGGGACGATGAGTATACCATTCTCCAGGGCTTTCAACGGACCCCTAACCGTGACCGGTGAAGCCACCATGTATTTCGGCTATCAGGTGGGAGAGGTTGTATCTTCCGTAATTAGGGCTACCGCGAGGGGGCAGGTGGATCGGAACGCAATCAACGCTCTGGCTCAAGCACTGCTCCCACAAGGCGTCGTTCCGGCGTCTTCGCCAATGTTCGCGCCGCCCATGCCTGCCGGTCCGGGTGGGCCTCCGGGCATGGGGGAAGAGCAGGGATATGCGCCTCCTCCTTATACGCCTGGATACGCCGGCCCTGCGCCCACCCAAGGCGCAACAGACCTCGTTGATGTGGAATTGGTGGTCAACCAGATCCTTAAGCTGGTGCATTGAGGCGCATCGGCTGGGCTTATCGAAATAGATTGCTGCGAAGGCGGGAACGAGACTTCCCGCCTATCGTTTCTTGTAGGGGACGGCGGCAGGCGTTCGCCGGTCCGCTCTGGGAATTTTGCGAATGGTTGATATGATCGGTCAGGAAGTTGATGAGGAGATCTCGGACAAGCAGCTCGAGCTCGTAGATCATCTGGCGGAGCTTCGCAACAGGATCGTGCGCTGCATAGTTTACGTCTCGGTAGGCATGGCTGTCGGCTGGGTGTTCTACGGCTTCTTCTTTAGGCTGTTGAGCGCCCCTGTGATGCAGTTTTTGGAGCGGAGCGGGAGCTCGTTTCTCCTCACCGGGGTCGCCGAAGGGTTTACGATCAAGGTTCAAATATCCCTGCTCGTCGGCATAATAATCACCCTGCCGCTAATCACGATGGAGGGATGGGCGTTTATCGCGCCGGGACTCACAAAATCGGAGAGGCGCGCAGTCAAGCTGGTTATGCCACTCTCGATCCTGCTCTTCATCCTGGGCGTCGCACTCGGGTATTTCATTATGCCCACAGGCATCAAGTGGCTCATCGGTCAAAATCCGCCTGGCGCAAGGTTCATGCCCTCGGTTGCACAGACGCTGCTATTTATTCTAAAAATGTACTTGGCCTTCGGTCTGGTGTTCCAGATGCCCGTGGTTCTGATGTTCCTGGCGAAGGCGGGCCTGGTGAGCTCTAAAACGCTGAGGTCATACTGGCGGCAGGCGGTTGTGGCCCTCTTCATAATCGCTGCTGCGGTGACTCCCTCCGGGGACGCCTTCACAATGATGATGATGTGCGCTCCTATGGTCGTCCTGTATGTTCTCAGCATCGGATTAGTGCGCATAGTCGAGAAGTCGGGCTAAGGCTGGTCCTTCCAGCGCGACCTCTCACCCCGCGAACACCGGCGTGAATCATCCCCATTTAGCGATGGTAACCCCCTCGACAAGCGGTCGGGATGGGTGGCGATTTCCAAATCGCCACCCCAGATAGGGCTTCCTCTTTTCTTTGCCGGGCCTCGCTGGCGTCCGGTTTCGGCTGCGCTCCATGTAGGGTAAAAGCCAAAGGGAATTTCTACGTGAGAATGTACTGGCAGCCCTTCGTTAATGTCCGGGAGGTGGGGTGGATTTGAGCTCTGGCAACTATGGAAACAACCAGTCAGCGTTATGGGGTACTCTCGTCGTGATACTGCTGGTCATCATTGCCATATTGCTTGTTGGTTATTTTGCCTGGTGGGCGCCTGTCCACCGCGAAACGATTGTGATTGAGCGCCCGGAGACGACGCAGCCATCGCCACAGCCGCCTTCCCAGCCGGGACCGGCGGAATAGCTGTGGGGTCTGAGCTTTCACACCTCATAAGGGGGCTCCAAGGGAGGTGACATCGGATGACAATAGGCGGCTTTATTGTCCTGCTCGTAGTCGCTGCTATCGTAGGCGCAATCGCTGAAGCCCTTGTTGGTTGGCGAACCGGCTATGGGTGGATTGGCACCATTATTGTGGGGTTGATCGGCGCGTGGATTGGAAATGCGCTGTTCGCGATAGGTCCGGTAATTGGGAGAATCTACCTGATCTCCGCGATTATCGGTGCGATTGTCCTCGTCGTGCTGCTAAAGCTTGTGACCGGCCGCAGGGCGGCGGCTTAGCAATCGTCGGTATTGCGTCATTCTTCGTGAGGCAGGGCGATTGGCCCGCCTCATGTTGTTTATGGTGGGCCGAGCGTATGGGGTATAAAACTTATAATCCCTTGGCAGAAAGGAGGATTTATCGCCGTGGCCGAAGAACAAGACGAGCGATTGTCAGCAGATGTGGAGAGCGGCAAAGAGGGGGCGAGTAGGGTTGCAGCCAGTGTTGCTTTTGGCTTCTATCTCGTCCTTGGCCTCCTGATCGCTCTGCTCGTCGTTGCGGCGGTTTGGATTCTCGTTTCGCTTGGACGAGAGAGTGTCGTTGCGCCCAAGGTTGGAACGTTCGTCCCGGCCTGGCTCTCCGGTTTATGGGTGTTTCCATGCGAGGTCGCCGGCGAGCGCCGCGGTGCTGGCCTTCGACTTCAAAGCTTAAATGGTAATTGTCGTCGAGGCGAATGGCACGCTTGCAGGACTAAATGGCGTGCCGGGCCAATACATGTGTCGGGGGGTGAGAACCTGCAGAGCTGCTTCTGAGGTACACTGCTGCCAGATGAAGCATGGTGTGCCTTGCTTCATATTCATCGCATTCTGAGACCTTAAGAAAGGAGTTAGACCTGGTGAAAAAGCTGATTCATCTCTTAATCGCAGCCACAGCAGTGACTTGCTTGCTTTCGGGCATCGCCGCTGCCGCCCCTTCGTTCCTGAGCACGACCGGAAGCATCCTCACGCCGGATGACCTGCTCCTGGGGCCTGGCGATTTCAGCGCGAGTTTCCACAACTTCGACTTTACCGACAACGTCAGCACAATGGGCGCCAGCATTGGTGTCACGGATAACCTCGAGCTGGGCATTGCTCGTTTTGACCCGGATCGGGCTGGCGCCGACGAGGAGACACTGCTGAGCGGTAAGTATTTGCTGCTGGCGGAGACGGCGACGACGCCGTCCGTGGTAATCGGCGTGATTGACGCTACCGGCGAAATCGACCCTGACGATGATTCCAGCTACTACGTTGTGCTGGGGAAGAATCTGACACCAGCGGCAACGGGTCTGACCGGTGAGCCGGAGCCGCCTATCAGGGGCTTTGTGGGTATCGGAGGCGGTATTTACAATGGCATATTCGCCGGCCTGGACTGGACGATCAGCAGCAGGGTGAAGGTGATGGCGGAGTTCATCAACGAGCTAAACATCAAGAATGCCATTGTAGAGGATTCCGTTTTCAACGCGGGTGTCAGAATTGCACTGACTAACGAGATTCGCGGCGACCTGGCGATGATCAACGGCGAGGACTTCGCCTTTGGCATCTCCTACACGAAACTCGGCCTATAGCCTACCGACTCTCAAAGGGCGGCTCCGCATAGGGCCGCCCTTTGTATTTGTGCATACGCTCTCATAGGGTCTGCATGGCGCCACGCGGATTGCGAGTGAATTCGAGCAATGTTATAATTTTCTGTGTTTTGATCCGCGCGGGCAGCGATTCCTTGTCTCGGTGAATTATCGTGAAACTTACCAAAGAGGAAGTCGAGCATGTTGCCTGGCTCGCAAGGCTGGAACTGACGGATGAGGAGAAAGAGCGGCTCACCGGCCACCTGAACCAGCTCATGGTTCATTTCGAGAAGTTGCGGGAGCTGGATACCACGGACGTGGAGCCTACTTCGCATTCCATACCGGTGCAGAATGTGTTCAGGGAGGATGCCGTAGGCCCCTGTCTGCCGGTCGAGGACGTGCTCTCCAATGCGCCTGAGGCGGCGGATAATTCCTTCGCCGTCCCGCAGGTTGTGGAGATATAAATCGGACATGCTTGATGAGGAGAAGAAGTGAATCTCACCGCGCTGACAGCACATGAGCTTCACGATATGTTGAAGGCCCGCAAGGTGAGCTGCCGGGAGGTCACGCAGGCGGTTCTGGAGCGGATTTCGGCGGTGGACGGCCAAGTGCGCGCGTATGTCACGGTCACTGCGGATCAGGCCCTCGAGTCAGCGCGGGCCGTGGACGAGCGAATCGCTCGGGGCGAGGGAATAGGGCCGCTGGCCGGCATTCCCGTGGCAATTAAGGACAACATGTGCACGCGGGGCACGCTGACCACGTGCTCGTCCAGGATACTGCATAACTTCGTGCCCCCGTACGACGCCACCGTCGTGGAATGGCTGGCGAAGGCGGGCACAGTTATGGTGGGAAAAACGAACCTCGACGAGTTCGCTATGGGCTCGTCCACGGAGAACTCGGGCTTCTTCACGACGCGCAATCCGTGGGATTTGACCCGCGTTCCTGGCGGGTCGAGCGGAGGCGCGGCGGCGGCTGCATCTGCGGATGAGGCAATCGTTGCCCTGGGATCGGATACAGGCGGCTCGATTCGCCAGCCGGCGTCGTTCTGCGGGGTTGTCGGATTGAAGCCGACTTACGGGCGCGTGTCGCGTTATGGGCTGGTAGCCTTTGCATCCTCCCTGGATCAGATCGGCCCGATTACGAAGGACGTTGCGGATACAGCGCAGGTGCTTCAAGCCATCGCGGGCAAGGATCCGCTGGATTCCACCTCGGTTGACGTACCCGTTCCGAATTACCTGGCGAGCTTGCGGAATGACGTTAGGGGGCTGAAAATCGGCGTGCCGAAGGAATTCTTCGCGCAGGGCGTGCAGCCGGAGATTGCGGAGTCGGTGTGGAAATCCATCGAGCTGCTGAAGTCTCTGGGCGCGGATTACAAGGAAATCTCCATGCCGATTATGGAGTATACACTCCCGACGTACTATATCCTGGCGCCGGCGGAGGCGAGCTCGAACCTCGCCAGGTATGACGGCGTCCGGTACGGGCTCCGCACCAAGCATTCGCCGGATGTCATCACGATGCTTATGCGAACCAGGGATGAGGGCTTCGGCGCCGAGGTGAAGCAGCGGATTATGATAGGCACGTATGCCCTCAGCGCGGGATACTACGATGCCTACTACCTGAAGGCGCAAAAGGTGCGGACGCTGGTTCGCCAGGCATACGATGAGGCATTCAAGGAGTTCGATGTGCTGATAAGCCCGACCTCGCCAACCGTAGCGTTCGGGATCGGAGAGCGGGTGGATGATCCGTTCCAGATGAAGCTGGCGGATGTGTGCACCATCCCGGTCAACCTGGCGGGCATTCCGGCGATTTCGCTCACCTGCGGGTTCCACGACGGCCTCCCGATCGGCATGCAGATAATGGGCAAGCCGTTCGATGAGGAGACGATCCTTCGGGTCGCATACGCTTTCGAGCAAAACACCGACTACCACAATAGGAAGCCGGCGCTTTAATAGGGGAAGTTTCCGCATGGCTGAATACGAGCCGGTAATAGGAATAGAAGTCCACGCCGAGCTGCTCACGGAGAGCAAGATGTTCTGCGATTGCAGCGCGGATTTTGGCGGCGCTCCGAACAGCCGCACGTGCCCGGTCTGCCTCGGCTTGCCCGGATCGCTTCCTGTCGCCAATAAGAAGGCTGTTGAGTACGTGATACGAACCGCGCTCGCACTGAATTGCGAAATCACCGAGCACAGCATCTTCCACAGGAAGAATTACTTCTATCCCGACCTGCCGAAGAACTATCAGATTTCCCAGTACGACAACCCGATCGGGCGAAATGGCTGGATAGACATCACGGTTGACGGTGAGACGAAGCGGATTGGAATCCGCCGCGTTCATCTGGAGGAGGATACGGGGAAGCTGATTCACGCGGGCGGCGACGAGAGCTTAATTGATTACAACCGGAGTGGGGTTCCGCTTATGGAGATAGTCAGCGAGGCGGATATCCGCTCCGCCGATGAAGCCAGGGAGTATCTCATCCGCCTGCGCGCCATCCTTACCTACCTCGGCGTTAACGACGGCAAGATGGAGGAGGGAAGCCTTCGCGCCGAGCCGAACATCTCGCTCCGCCCGAAGGGAACTGAGAAATTCGGCACGAAGACCGAGCTGAAGAACCTGAACTCCTTCCGCGCCGTGTATCGCGGCCTGGATTATGAGATCGAGCGCCAGAGTCGCGTGCTCGAAGAAGGCGGCAAAATAGTCCAGGATACCCGACGCTGGGACGACGTCCGTGGTGTGACCGCCTCGATGAGGAGCAAGGAGTTCGAGCAGGAATACCGCTACTTCCCGGATCCCGACCTGGTGCCGATGCACTTTGCCAGGGAATTTGTCGAGGAACAGCGCCGCGCCTTGCCCGAGCTGCCCGAGACGAAGAAAGAGCGCTTCATCCGCGACTATGGCCTGCCGCCGTACGATGCCGAAATCCTCACGAACACCCGCGCCTTCGCAGACTTTTGCGAGGAAACCATCAAGGCGTTCAACGAGCCGAAAACCGTCAGCAACTGGATGATGGGCGATTTCACTCGTATGCTGAACGCCGCGGGAATTGAAGTCACCGAGTCGAAAGTGAAACCGGCGGACCTGGCCGGTATGCTGAGGATGATGTCTGAGGGCACGATCAGCGGCAAGATCGCAAAATCGGTCTTCGAGGAGATGTTCGAAACCGGCAAATCGCCCGAGGAGATCGTCAGGGCCAAGGGTTTGACGCAGATAACCTCCGAGGCCGATCTGTATCCGATAGTTGACCAGGTGATAGCGGAGAATCCGAGGATCGTCCAGGACTTCCTGGGCGGCAAGGAGAAGTCATTCGGCTTCCTGGTCGGGCAGGTCATGAAGTACACTCAGGGGCGGGCAAGCCCGGAGGTCGTAAACCGCCTGCTCCGCGAGCGCCTGGCGGCATCGGCGGAATAAGGCAGCCGCCCGATCCACTACCGGAGCATCTAATCTAGTACAGCGGATGGGCGCTCAAGGTTCCCTTGCCGCCCAAGCCGACTATGTCTATTCCGCAACTTGTGTGGGCGAGACTTGCAGCGCCGTTCCTGAAGAAGTATCATTGATAAGGGCCTCAATGTCAATATCTCCATCAACGATATCTCTACTGGTCAAGCCGGCCGGGCCGGACTGCAATCTCCGGTGCACGTACTGCTTCTACCGCCAGAAGGCGGGGATGTTCCCCGGCTCCAAGCAGCGCCGGATGGACGATTCCACGCTCGAACGGCTCGTCACGCAGGCCCTCGATGCCGGGCGTGACATCGCAATGTTTTCCTGGCAGGGCGGAGAGCCGGCTTTGATGGGGCTGGATTTCTTCCGAAGGGTCGTCGAGTTCCAGGCGGCGCACATGCGGCCCGGCCAGGCGGTGAGCAACGCCCTCCAGACGAACGCTACGCTCCTCGACCGCAGATGGGCGGAGTTCCTGCGGGATTACAACTTCCTCGTCGGAGTCAGCCTGGACGGGCCTCAGCGCCTTCACGACCACTACCGCCGCGATGAGAAGAAAGTTGGAAGCCACGCGCGCGTCATGCAGAACCTGCGCACACTCGTTGATATGGGCGCGGAGGTCAACGTCCTGACGCTCGTGAACGAGAGAAACATCCGCGAGCCGGATCGGGTGTACGATTTCCTGCTCGAAACCGGCGTCAAGCACTTCCAGTTCGTGCCGTGCGTCGAGCCAGGCCCTGGCGGCAAGCCCGCGTTCTATTCGATATCGCCGGAGGACTTCGGCGACTTTCTGTGCCGCTTGTTCGACCGCTGGATGGACAGCCCGATGGACGTATCCATCCGGGATTTCGACGACATAATGGCGATGTATCAGGGGCGGCCGCCGACGACGTGTATTTTCCAGCCTCGGTGCGGCGGCTACCTGCTCGTCGAGCACAACGGCGATGTCTTCCCCTGCGACTTCTTCGTGCTCCCAAAATGGCGGCTCGGAAACCTGAACGAGACGCCGCTCGCCGAGCTGATGGCGTCTGCGAAGCTCGCTGAGTTCGGCGGGCAGAAGGCGATGCTCTCCGACGAATGTCTGAGCTGCCGGTGGCTCGACTTCTGCTACGGCGGATGTCTCAAATACCGCACGGTGCTCGGCGGCCCGGTCTCCCAGCCGACATACCTGTGCGAGGGATACAAGCGCCTCTTCGCCCACGCCTCGACTGTTCTCTCCGAGCTGACCGGCGGCGCGGAAAGCCAGTGATGCTGGGTGCTCGATGCTGGATGTTGGACGTTCGATGTTGTCTCTCCCATTATTGGGAGAAGGGTCGGGGATAAGGGCCGCAGTTGAACCTAACCCCCCGACCCCCTTCCCGAAGCGGTAAGGGGGGAACTCAAAATCCCCTCTCCCGCTCGCGAGAGAGGGTGTGGAACCCCAGACCTTCTCGCTTTGCCCCTCAGCCATCCGTTTCCTCTAGTCTGCTCTCTATTTGAAAATAGCTTGCTAATGTAGTATACTGGGCTTCGGATGGAAGTCCGCCATCTGGAATTGCGGTCAAAGAACTATACGATGGCGAACATGCGTGCGAGCAAGCGGTTTACTGGTGGATAGGAGGTGTCGTTATGCCGGGGCGTAAGAAGTCCAGCCGTACTGAGCCGACTTTGGCTCAGCTTAGAAAGCAGGCGGAAGCCGCCTATGACGCTGAGCGATGGGACGACGTGATCCGCCTGTATTCGCGTTTTCTGGAGCGGAAGCGCGGCCGTATTGATGGAGATGTGTACTTCCGTCTGGGTTATACCCACGCTCAAAAGGGTGATTATGACAGGGCAATAGAGTGCTGCCGGAAGGCGCTTCATACTCCTGGCTTTGGTGAACCTGGTGGTGCATGGAACAACATGGGCAATGCCTACGCTGACAGAGGCGATTACAACAAAGCGATAGAGTGCTACCTGAAGGCCATTGACACTCCTGGCTACGACTATCCATCTGGGGCATGGTACAACATGGGATTTGCATACGTAAGAAAGGGTGACTATGACAAGGCGATAGAATGCTATCAGAAGGCGATAGACACACCTGGTTATGATGATCCTGGCGACGTATGGAACAACATGGGCAATGCCTACGCTGAGAGAGACGATTACGACAAAGCGATAGAGTGCTACCAGAAGGCCCTTGACACTCCTGGCTATGGTACCCAGGGCCATGCATGGTACAACATGGGGCTCTCTCTGAGACAAAAAGGAGGGAAGCGAAGTCTTGCTGAGGCCGAACGGTGTTTTAATGGAGCTGCTCAATGGGCCCGTGGTGCTAAGATGGAGGCTTACGCTGAGGAGGCAGAGGCGCAAGCCAAGCTGATAGGCGCGGTTAGGGTTCTGGGCAAAGACGTCGTAGCTGAGATGTTCCCGGCTTTGTCGGCAGCCCAGGCATCACAGGAGAAACCGCAGGCGTATGATGTGGCCGGGCGTGGATCCGAATCAAGCCGTCTCCGGCCTGCGCAGCCATCGCGGGAGAAACCGCAGGCGTATGATGTGGCGGGTGAACTCCGAAAGCTGGAGGCAGATGACATTACCGTCGCAGACCGTTACAACCGGGATTACGAAGACAGAAATGGAAGGGGCCTTCCTCCTCAGGACGCGTTGGTTTTTCTAAAGGGCTGGAGTTCATCAGAACCGTTTCTTAGTCGAAGGCTGGGCAGAAGGTTTTACGCTCGTGGTGGTGGGCTGTTCCTGCGGTGGCAGGGAAAGGGAATAGTAGTTGACCCTGGAATAGACTATCTGGCCAACTTCCACAGACAGAACTACTATGTGCAGCAAATTGACGCGCTGGTTGTGACCCACGATCACATTGACCATAGCTTCGATTTACGCGCCATAGATGATGTAATTTATCAGTTGGCCCGATTTGAACCGGAGCGGAAGCGTTATTGCTTTCTTAGCAAGCCTGTATATGACGATTTCGAGAAATGGAGAACAGAAGGACGATACGAACTGCCATATCCGTTTATATCCGGCCTCCAAGGAGACTGTGATCCCAGGAGGCACGATGATATAATTCCGGGTGTAGAATTATGTCCCTTTCCCACTGAGCATGGTATCCACAACAGCTTTGGTATCAAGTGTGTGCTGAAGGCCGGGGACAGCGAAGCTGTCCGAGTGGGGGTTACATCGGACACTAGGTTTTTTGAGGGGCTTGTTGACAGTTTGAGTGATTGTCATGTTATTGTGGCGCACATGAGCAGCCCTGATGCCGAGGAGTACAACGATCCTGGATACCTGAAGGCAGACGCCAAGCATCTGGGGTTGAACGGGACCCGCAAGCTCATCAAGGGTACGAACGCCCAGGTGTATGTTATCACCGAGTTCTGGGCTGGACGCGGCGACAGTCGCGTTCTGCTCTGCCGAAAGCTGGCCGAAGACCTGAAACGGTACAGCGGGATCGAGGGCAAGTGCATCATACCGGCGGATGTTGGTATGACGATCCTCTTTGATTTTGATGAGCATGGCAGGCCGTGTTTTAGCATGAAATGTACGTCATGCCCGGAGATTGTGAAATGTCAGGAAATAACAATTGTCAAGCCGGATATGCCCTTCGGTCCGATAAGGTATCTCTGTCCGAAATGCATGCATTTCCTGACGCTTTCCGCACAGTAATCCACCGCCTGGGACTGTGTCGAGCTTCTCTCCGCTGTACCGCAGTCTGCCGTCTGCCATCTCAACAACCTACTAGCCTCCGCCGTGCCTTTTCCGATATAATATCCCCGGAGGATGTGGCATGGCGCTGGCTAATCTCTACGTTCAATTCAAGCAAGACCCCGAGGCCGAGAACCTTCTCAAGCACCTGAAGGGCCTCAATTACCGCCTCGACGGCCTGCGCATCGAGCGCGTGATCCGTCTGGAGGGCGATGCCGACCCCGAGAAGCTGCTTCCTCTATTTGTAAACCCGCTTTATCAATCCGTTTCCCATGAATCCGCGCTGTGCGCATCGGATGGCCCGATCGTCGAGATCGGCTACCAGAGGGCGGTTACCGATCCGGAGACCCCTTCCATATTCGATGGCGCGCGTGCCCTCGATGTGAACAGCCTCGATTGGGCGCGTCTCAGCCACCGCTACCAGTTCATCGGCGCGACGCCCGAAGAGGCGCGGCGAATCGTCTGCGGGAACCTCTTCAACCCCATCGTCCAGGCTGTGATCGAGCAGGAGCATCCCTGGGATTCGCTCAGGCCGCACGGGACTCCCGATCCGGTTCGGCAAATCCCGCTGGCCGGCCTCTCAGACGATGAATTGCTCAAGTTGAGCGCGGATAACTCCTGGTACGCGCCGCTCTCGCAGTTGAAGGCCCTGCAGGAGTACGAGGCCGGGCTGGGGCGTCCGCTGACCGACGCCGAAATCGAGATAGTAGTCCAATCCTGGTCGGACCACTGCTACCACACGACCTGGCGCAGCTTGAAGCTCCTGGAGCGGCTGCAGGCGGCGACCGCGCGCATCAATCACCCGCTGGTGGTCTCCGTCTTCAAGGACAATGCCGGCGGGATGCGGTTCTACGACGGCTGGGTGGTGTTGATTAAGGGCGAAACGCACAACTTCCCGTCCTCCATTGCCACCTTCGGCGGGATTGCCACGAAGCACGGCGGCGTGATTCGTGATGCGATAGGCTTCGGACGCGGCGGCTATCCCATCGGCGGCTCGACCATTATGGGGACGATGGATCCCCGAATCTCAGACTCCGAAGTTCCCGGCGGCGCGCTTCATCCCCGCGTCATCTTGCTGGAGTCCATCCGGGCTACCGCGTACTACTGCAACCCGATGGGCATCCCGATGATGCACCCGGTCTATCGGGTTCATTCAGGCTATCCGAAGTGCTTCGCTTTGGGGCATACGCTTGGCATAATCCCGGAGGAGTACGCGCTCAAGGAGGATCCCAGGCCGGGCGATGCAGTAGTGCTGTTCGGCGGAAGGACCGGCCGCGACGGCATCCACGGCGCGACCGCAAGCTCGGCTGAGATGACCGGCGAGACGATTCGTAAGGATGCCGCCGCCGTCCAGATCGGCCACCCGATCACGGAGCGGAAGTTCATGACCGCCGTGCCCATTCTCCGCGACATGGGCTGCCTGCGTTCGGTGACGGACCTCGGCGCCGGCGGGATTTCGTGCGCGGTCGGAGAGATGGGCTCCCAGACGGGCGTGCGGATTGACCTTGCGAAAGTCCCTTTGAAGGATGAGAGCCTCGCGCCCTGGGAAATCCTGCTTTCGGAGTCCCAGGAGCGCATGATGGCCGCTGTTCCGCCCGAGAAGGTTGACGAGGCGCTCGACATCCTCAGCAGATACGACATCGAGTACGCGGTTATAGGCGAATTCACCGACGCGCATAAGCTCACCGCCTACCACGGCGACACGAAGGTTGCCGACATAGATATGCAGTTCCTCTGGCGGGCCTGCCCGATTGACCGGATCGAGATCAGAGAGCCAATCCGCGATCTGAAGCCGGTGCGGAAAGCCGTGCCCTCCACTAGCAAGGATTGGCGCGAGACCGTTGAGCGAGTACTGTCGCATTTCCACTGTTGCGACCAGTCCGTTGCGGGCACGCAGTTCGATTCGACGGTTCAGGGGCGCACGGTGATCGGCCCGTACGGCGGCAGAAACGGCCGCATGCCGACCAATGTCTTCCTCTCCGCGCCAATTCGTGGGAAGCCATACGGAGTGGTGACCACCCTGGCCTTCAATCCGTTCTATGGCGAGATTGATCCGGCCGGCATGGCGAGGCTTTCCGTCATCGAAGCTGTTGCAAAGGCGGTTGCGGTCGGCGTCGGCCTCGATGACATCGCCCTCTGCGACAACTTTTACACCCCCAGGGTTCGCCCGGAGGTCGCCTGGGATTTGAAGGCGATGGTGGAGACGATTGCCGAGCTTTCGGAGATATTCGGCGCTCCGTTCATCTCAGGCAAGGACTCCAGCTCCGGAACTTTCAAGTCCGACACCGGCGAGCTGATTGACGTTCCGTACACCCTGGTAGTTTCCACGCTGGGCAGGATGTCGGACGTGCGGAAGGCGGTTACGAAGGAGTTCAAGCGGCCTGGGAACAGGCTGATCCTGCTGGGCACACTCGATCCCGACAGGCTCGGCGGCTCGGTTTACCTGGATGCGTTCGGCGAGCGCGGCGACAGGCTCTCCGACTGGGGCAATGAGTGGGCGAAGGACCTGGTCGTCATGTATCGGCGGCTCCACGATTTCTACTGGAACGAAAATCCGGTGAAATCGGCTTCCGCAATCGCGGAGGGCGGGCTTCTGCTCCGCCTGTTCGAGGCAGCGATGGGTTCGGGCCTGGGCGCCGACATTGATCTCAGCGCGTTCCCGGTGGGACGCAGGGACGGCGCGCTGTTCGGCGAGGCGGTTGGCGCGCTCCTTCTTGAGCTGGACAGCTCGTCCGATCCCGCCGATCTCTTCTGCGGTCTGCCGTGGCTCGAGATAGGCCGGGTGACCGACTCGCCCGAACTCGCGATTAGGGATGGAAACGAGGAAGTCTTGGCTATGGCAATCGAAGAACTCGTCAAAATCTGGGAGAAGCCGTTTACAGAGGTAGTTCGATGAAGCACCCATCAAAGGGAAATCCGTCCCGCCTAAGCGGGATCCCGCCAAAGGCGGGAAAATCCGCAATCCGCCTTCGCCAAGGCTACGGCGGACTTGTCCGCAATCCGCAATGTCCGGCGGTCGCGGTGCTCTACGCCCCTGGGATCAACTGCCATGAGGAAACTGCCTTCGCGCTCGAGCTGGCGGGCCTTGAGGGCCATGTCGTCAACTTCCACGATGTCCTGGGCGGCGACGATGCGCTGACCGGATATCAGGCCGTCGTCGTGCCCGGCGGATTCTCCTGGGGTGACCACCTCGGCGCGGGGCGCATCTTCGGCGTGCATCTCATCGCCCGCATGGCGGATCAATTGGGCGAGCTGGTGGAAGCGGGGAAGCCCGTGCTCGGGATATGCAACGGCTTCCAGGTGCTGGTCGAGACGGGCCTGCTCCCTGACCGGACCATCGGCAGGAGGGGCGCGGCGCTTCTTCAAAACAGGTCGGCGACTTTCGAGAGCCGCTGGGTGGAGTTGGTTGTCACCGATGCCGCCAGCATCTGGACGAAGGGTCTGGAGGGGCGAGTCCTCCGCATGCCGGTTGCTCACGGCGAAGGCAGGCTTTACTGGGAGGACGGTCACGCGATCCAGCCGGTGGTCTGCTATGCGAAAGACGGCTGCCCGACCGAGGAGTATCCCGCCAACCCGAACGGCTCGCCCGGCGGAGTCGCGGGAATTTGCGATTCGACCGGCCTGATCTTCGGCCTGATGCCGCATCCCGAGCGCGCAGCCCTCGATTGGCACGGCTCGACCGACGGCATGGAGATGTTCAAGAACCTGGCGAGGTATCTGATGCTAAGCAACTAACCCCACGCTCTGCCAGATGAAGGGGAGTCCATCATGGTTGATTGGCTTGCACAAAACAAGGAATGGGTTTTCAGTGGTGTTGGTGTTTTCTTCATCGCTCTCCTACTTGCTTTCCTGAAAAGGCTCACGGAGCGAGCCAGGGTTCAGCAAAGGCAGAACTCGGGAAGTGGTTCGGTCAACATTCAGGTGGGCGGTGATGACTTGCAAATCCTCACACTCTGAGTGGTACTAAAAACGGGGGCAAGTCAAAGGTTATTGAGGTATCGACGGAGTAAAAGCGCTGGTAACGTACGCCAGTCATCACAGCGGTCCAACTGCTGGCATGATATAGTTAGTCACCGGATACAACTCCCGCGACAACATCTGACTGTGCCTAGGTAAGGATTTCCGAGGGGGCGATTTGGAAATCGCCACCCATCCCGGCCTTTTATTTAAAAGCAATGGCGGCCGGAAAAATTCCGGGAAATTTTCCGCATCAGGTTGACATATCGAAAAAATCCGGGTATAAGTTAAGCAGCTTAATCAATAAGCACATTAAGTTTTTCCTTGGGTGCACTATGAAGAAGCAATCCGCGGCCTACGCCGAGCACGTGTTGGACTTGTTCACTGAAATCCTGCACAAAGCGATCACTATGCGGCCGCTGCAGGAAATAGGGGCGGATGTGACGCCCTCACTCGTCCAGGGGCTGCAGTTCATCTATCAACACAGAGTCTGTCCGGTGAGAGACATTGCGCAGGGACTGTCAATGACATACTCAGCGGCCAGCCAACTCACGGATCGCCTGGTGAGGAAGGGACTGGCTACGCGCCGTGAGAACACGCGGGACCGGCGGCTCTCCGAGATTCGGCTGACCGACTATGGACGCGAATTGGTGAAGCACATCAGGCTGCAGCGCGTGGCCAGTATGTCGCGGATATTGAGCCGGATGAGCCCCGGCTGCCGCAGCGCGCTCGTCGAGAATTTGGAGAACTTCATTGCAGCGGCGATTGGTGACGAGAAGTCAGCACTCGAAACCTGCACGCATTGTGGGAGCGACCACACAGCAGAATGCGTAATCAACGAGCTTTATCGCGCGGCGACCGGCCAACCGATCAAGCAAGTCTAGGCCGGCGCAACGCGTGGAGCCCGCACGGGAGGATAAAATGGACAGCCAGTACAGCGATAAGGTCATGGAGCATTTCATGAATCCCCGCAATGTCGGCGAGATTCCTGATGCTGACGGCATCGGCAACGTCGGCAACCCGATCTGCGGCGACATTATGCGAATGTACATCAAGGTGGACGACGGCATTATCACCGACGTCAAGTTCAAGACCTTCGGCTGTGGAGCGGCGATTGCGACTAGCAGCATGGCGACTGAGCTTATCAAAGGGAAGACAATCGAAGAAGCTCTCGTTCTGACCAATCAGGCCGTAGCCGAGGCTCTGGGCGGGCTGCCCCCGGTTAAGATGCACTGTTCCGTCCTCGCGGAGGAGGCGGTTCAGGCGGCGATAGACGATTACTTGAGGAAAACCACCGGCAAGGGACTGGACATCGAGAGGAACAGGTATTTGAAGTAGATTGCCCCAGGAGGAAACCAATGCGCGAAAAGGTTGAAAAAGCCCTAAACGAGATTCGACCCCATCTGCAGGCGGATGGCGGCGACATCGAGTTGGTTGATGTTGATGAGAAAACCGGCGTTGTTAAGGTAAAGCTGCGAGGCGCGTGTGCCGCATGTCCGATGGCTCAAATAACGCTCCAGATGGGGATCGAGCGCGCGCTCAAGAGCCAAATTCCCGAAGTCACCAGGGTCGAGAACGTCGGGACGCCCGAATTCCAGGCCGGCAGCAGCCAAGATGGTAGATAGTAGACTGCAGTCTGCGGTCTGCAGTCTGTTTTGGAGGAGGTGGAGGCGATGTTCGAAACGCTAAAGAGAGATATACAGGCGGTGAAAGAGCGAGACCCCGCATGTCGGGGGACGCTGGAGGTCGTCACCTGCTATCCAGGCTTCCACGTGCTTTTCTTCCATCGGGCAGCGCACTGGATGTGGAATCACAGGCTGAAGCTGCTCGCCCGCATGGCATCCCAGCTCGGCCGGTTTCTCACGGGAATCGAGATCCATCCCGGCGCGAAGATAGGCCCCGGATTCTTTATAGACCACGGAATGGGTGTTGTAATCGGCGAAACCGCCGAGATCGGCAAGAACGTCACGATGTACCACGGTGTGACATTAGGCGGTACAAGCTGGAAAAAGGAAAAGCGCCATCCCACCATCGGCAACAACGTCGTGATAGGCGCCGGCGCCAAGATCCTCGGCCCATTCAAAATCGGGGACAACAGCAGGGTCGGCGCAGGCTCGGTTGTGGTAAACGAGGTTCCCAGCAACTCCGTGGTCGTCGGCGTTCCGGGGAGAATCACGTACCGCGACGGCAAGAAAGTTGCGCGGGATATAGATTTAGAGCAGCACGAGCTGCCCGACCCGGTGGCCAAAGCAATCGAGAGCATCCTGGATCGGATGCATCACCTGGAGCGAGAGGTCAACGCGCTTAAGAACTCAGAAAGGCAAGCAGGTGCGCCCGCAGAACCGCCTCATGTCACGGTGGATTAGGCACTCGCGTAATGCAAAATCCCATCATCATGTCCGTGCCGGGTCGGCAGCCTGCTTGGGACGCGAATCGCCGTCCGGCGAGCCCTTTGGGAGCGCGATAGTGAACGTGCTGCCCACGCCGACCTGGCTCTCGACCGTGATCCGCCCGCCGTAGGCGTCCACGATATCTCTCACAATGGAAAGACCGAGGCCTGTGCCCCCAAGCTGCCTGGACCTGGCTTTGTCCACCCGATAGAACCGCTCGAAAATCCGGTCCAGCTCCGAAGGGGGAATGCCGACCCCGGTGTCCTTCACGCTCAGGAAAACCTCGCCATTGGCTTCGGCGCCGGTAATGTCCACAGAGCCACCGTCTCCGGTATACTTGACCGCATTATCTATCAAATTCTGTAATACCTGAAGCATCTGCCGCTTGTCCGCGTATGCAACAAGGTCGGGAGGAATGTCCACCGATACGCGCACTCCGTACTGCCTGGCCTTTTCGGAGAGGTTGGCTGCTGCTTCCTCGGCGATCCGTTTCAGAGGCAGGACGACACGCTTCGGCTGCGTCCCGTCGGATTCCAGCTCGGAGAGATTGAGCAGGTCGTTCAGCAGGAGGGATAATCTTTCGGCCTCCGCGTCCAGGCTGTTCAGAAATCTCTCGGCTACCGCAGCATCCTCCCAGGCTCCGGACTGCAGCGCGCCCACGAGCGCCCTGATCGAAGCGACGGGCGTCCGAAGCTCGTGGCTCGCGTTGGCGATGAAATCCTTTCTAATCTCCGCCTGGCGCCGGACCTCCGTGACATCCGCCAGGACACACACGCTGCCGGCTATATCGCCCTTCCGATCGTGGACGGCTGCCGCGTGCACGTCGAGAATGCGGTCGGCCGGAACAGCCGTCCTGAGCTCCTTCCGAAGGGGCTTTGCGCCCGAGAGCATGCAGCAAGCCATCTCTGCAACCTCGGGCAAGGCCGTCAGCGCCTCTATCCGCTTCCCGATTACCTGGTCCGAGCTCAATCCGAAAAGCCTCTCAGCGGCCCGGTTGAAGAGGATAATCGCCCCTGACCTGTCGGTGACGACGATGCCGTCCGCCATCGAGGTCAGGATGGTCTCCATCTTGTCCCTTTCCTGATCGAGCTGATCCAGGTTGGCCTGCAGGTGATCCGCCATGAGATTCAGGCTCGTGGCTAGCTGCCCCACCTCGTCTCGCGAACTGGCTTGCACCCGCTGGCTCAGATCGCCGGACGCCATCCGCCGGGCCATCTCGTTCATATGGCTGACCGGTTCCGCAATGCTGGCTGCAAGCCGCATGGTAACGCCGGCGACAATAAGGCTGGTCACCACGAGACTGGCGAGGATTATGCGCCGAGTCCTTGCAGCCGCCTGTTCCGCCTCGTAGAGGGACGCGGACAGCTTCACCATTCCTATCGTCTTGCCGCCTCGTGTCACCGGGGCGGTAACTGTGATTGTCCTGGGGGCTCGAGCCTCGCTATGGCAAATCCGGCAGCCGAATCCTTCCCGCAGCTCCCTCATGGATTCGGGAATGCCGCTGCCTTTCGCTTCGGTCAGGCCGTTTTCGCTGTCGCCGAGCACTGCGCCATCCTGTCCACAGACCGTAATGCGCGCGTGGATTTTCCCGCTTAGAAGCCGGCATATGCCGTCCAGATCTCCGGGCTTGATATCCTTGCGGAAGCTCTCTTCGATGCTGCTTCGCAGAAGCTGTGCGTGCGCGTTCAAAGCAACGTCAACCTCATGCTCGAATTGACGCTCAACGAGGCAGGAGAGTATTAAGCCGAGGACGGACATCGCAATGAATATCACGATGAGATACGTGAATGTGAGTTTCCACCTAATCTGGCCGGTCATCGTTGTGTCCCGCAAACATATAGCCGACGCCACGGATGGTGGTGATTCGCTTGGGGGAACTGGGATCGTCCTCGATTTTCTCCCTGAGCCACCGGATGTGAACATCGAGGGTCCGGGTATTGTCGTAGGCGTCTTCCGCCCACACGCTATCCAGGAGCGCCTCCCTGGTTAAAACCCTGTCCCTGTTCTTTACGAGGACGCGGAGAAGCTCGAATTCCTTCAAGGGCAAATACAAAGTCTTATCGCGCACCTGCACCACGCGCCGCTTGGAGTCCACGACCACGTCGCCGGCCTTTATAACGTCATGCTTCCCGCTGTCACGCATCATCTGCGACCTTCGAAGCACCGCCTTTGTCCGGGCTATCAGCTCGCGCATGCTGAACGGCTTGATCACGTAGTCATCCGCGCCGAGTTCCAGGCCGACTACGCGATCAACCTCCTCGCTCTTCGCGGTTAGCATGATGATGGGCATGCTACTCTCCTTGCGGATCGCCCGGCAGACCTCCAGTCCGCTCATCACCGGCAGCATGATATCCAGGATCACCAGGTCAGGCTGCTGCTCTCGTGCCATTGCCAGCGCCCGGGCGCCATCCCTCGCCGTGATAACCTGAAAGCCTTCCTTCCGCAGGGCATAATCCACCGAATCGGCTATCAGCGCTTCATCATCCACTATCAGGACTTTCTCATTCATGCGCGGAACTCCCAAACACGGAGCAGCCGGTTCGAATTTTGTTATATACCTCACAAGCTCAACTCAGACTATACTCCCCTTCCCCGGCGCTGTCAAGCGCGCGCAATGAACCAATGAATCGGCTTCATACCAACTTGATCCCCTCTTCTGCGAACTTCGCTCGGATCAGTTCCCTCAGCGCCGATTTGACCGCATCTTGCCGGCCGGGCTTGACTTCGCCCGAGACCCGGACGGTCACTTTGCAAGCGTCAATGGCGGTAATCCCGTCCGCTTTGGGCGGCGTCACAACGCCGTCAACCTTCGCGGCAACCTCCTCGCCCGCGCCGGCGATTGCAGCGCGAACCTTATCCAGATCAGAATCGGCAGCCACGCTGATCTCGAGAGCCGCCTGAGTTGGTCCCCTGGAGTGATTTATCACCTGGCTGACATCGCCATTCGCAATTATGACCAGCTTGCCCGAATCGTCCCGCAGTCGAGTCACGCGCATCCCAAGCTCCTCGACCGTGCCTGTCACGCCGCCGATGGTGATGTATTCGCCCACGGAGTACTGGTTTTCCAGGACGATGAAGAAGCCGGAGATTATGTCTCGAACGAGTTTCTGCGCGCCGAAGCCAACCGCCAGGCCCACTACGCCGGCCGCGGTCAGCACCGGGACAGGATCCACGTGAAAGACCCTCAGTGTCATGACGCCGGCGATGAAGATCAGCACATAGAAGATTATGCTCCTGCCAAGGGTTCCCAGCGTGCGTATGCGCCCGGCGGCAGCCCTGGTCGGCCCTTCCGCCTCGCGTGCCGCCAGCGATCCCAGCACGCGTCCGATGAGCCTGTATGCGACAAAGCGCACCACGAAGAAAAATACGAGTATCTTCGTGATGGCCCAGCCCTTCAGGATAAGTATCCCGATCAATCTTTGCCAGAACGCCGGCGGGAAAGCCGCAGTAATATCCATTACTCCTCACTCCTTAACCCGCGCCTGTCGCCCATTTCCTCGTTAGAAAGTTCGGCGCTCACGTTCGAACCTCCTGCGAGATAGCGGACACCCTGAGATTTCTACCGGGTTTTGCCGATAATTCCTTATGCAACCGTTTGTATCCGGCGAGCGGTCTGCCCGGAGAGGAGGCCTCGTCACGCCTGGCCCTCGACCTGGAGAGGAGGAAACAGCTTCGTGGCCTGGGTATTCAACGCATTCGATTTTCTCTGCAAGGGCGGCCCGGTCATGGTGCCGCTCATCTTCTGCTCTATCGTTTCCATCACCGTTATGATCGAGCGCTGCGTCCGCCTGAAGCAGGCTGCCGGCGACTCGGTGAGCCTGATGGCTCGCGTGGAGGACCTTCTCGCGCTGGGGAAATACCAGGACGCAATCCACGTGTGCGAACGCGACGGAACGCCGTTGGGAGAGATGCTGGCAAGCGGGCTGAAGTGCTCCGACTCCCGTCAGGCGGAGCGGTGCATGGAGGAGCAGGCGCTCAAAGCCATGCCTGAGGCATACAAGCGGCTCAGCATTCTCGATACGATAGTCACCATAGCGCCGCTATTGGGTCTGCTCGGCACCGTTACGGGCATGATCCGCTCGTTCCACGTTATATCCACGAAGACTGGGCTAGGCGCGCCGACAGCCATCACAGGCGGCGTCGCGGAGGCCCTGATCGCTACCGCCACCGGTCTCGCCATCGCCATCGTCACCCTCGTCGGCTACAACTACCTGACCGAAAGGGCGAAGATCATCATGAGCGAGATGGAGACCTACGGCACGCGGCTGGTCAATACTCTCTCATCCGGAGAGGAATGGAAGCATGAAGCTAAAGCGGTGGGAGCCTAAAAGGGCGCGCATCGAGATCGTGCCCATGATAGATACAATCTTCTTCCTTCTCGTGTTCTTCATGATCGCGTCGCTCGCCATGACCACCATGAGGGGCATGCCCGTCAACCTCCCGAAATCCAGCACCGCCAGAGACCGCTCCTCGGTGAGAACGGTCATCACCATTACAAAAACCGGCAGGTACTACGTGGACAAGCGCCTTGTGCGCTTCGAGGACCTCCGGCCTATTATGAGCGCGAAACTGAAGGAAAACCCGAGGCTGGGGGTCATAATTAATTGCGATAAGCACCAGAGATGGGGCAGTGGAATCGAAGTGATGGACGAGGCAAGAAGGGCCGGAGCCGAGAATCTGACCATCGCCACCGAGCCCAAGACTGAGAAGAGGTAGCCCGTGCGGGATAGAGTCCTCACATATGCGCTCGCCATATCGGTAGGCTTGCATCTGATACTCCTGGGCTTCGTCGGCAGGACATCCGCCGCGCGGCCGATTGACCTGGACGAGCTGAAGATAGTCCGGGTTGAAATGATTGACCTGTCGGCTGAGTCGAAGCCCATACCTCCGGACGTCGCGAAGCCCTCGATCAAGCCTGTGCTGCCCGAGCCGACGCATATATTCGTCGCGCCTAAACCGCAGCCGGAGGAGTCGCAGCTGCGCAGCCCGATTTATTCCAACACATCCGCGAGCAACAAGCTTCCCGGCAATCCCGGCGGCCCGCTTGACTCGGGGCCTCCGAGCAAGCGCGGTGTGGACTTCGGCCCGGGCGGGCGCACTCCCGTTGGCTCCGTGCCCGGATCGCCCGGAGGGACCGGCGCTGGATCCGGCACCGGCCCCGGCGCCGGGTCGCCGGAGCCGGGGAGGATTACGAATCCGCCTCCACCTCCGCCGCCTCCCGATGTGGAGGTCAAAGTCTGCGCCGAATCAAAATTGCTTCCGGGTCCGAACTGCGGGCGCACCACGGTGAAGAATTTCAGGCCCGGGACGCAGCCGACCTCCAAATGCACGGTTTGCAAGCCGCCGCACGTGAATGCCTTCGCTCCTCCTACGCCGCCTGAGCTGGTAAGCGGCCGGAAAAGCCCCAAATATCCGGCTTCCGCCAGGGATCGCGGGATCGAGGGCTCCGTGACTGTCGAGTACACGATCAACACCGAAGGGAAGGTCGTCGGGGTCAAGGTCGTCTCATCATCGGGCAGCGATGACCTGGACCGCGCCGCCATCGAGACGGTGGAGAGCCGCAAGTATAAGCCCGCCATGCAGGGCGGAATACCTCGCAACTACCGAAAGCGCGAAACATTCCGCTTCAGCCTCAACTGACGCCTCCGGTTTTATCCCAAGATGCAGCGGGTAATTCATCCCCAGTCGGCCGTTTCGCTACCCGATTCGGGCGGATTTGACCAAACCGCGCCGGACTGTGTAAAATGCACTCTAGAACCCGCGAGCAGGCGCTCGCTAACAACACCGGAGACTTTACACAGTGAGAATTTGCGTGTGCATCAAGCAAGTCCCGGCGACGACCGAGGTGAAGTTCGACCCGGAGACGAATACCCTCATCCGCGAGGGTGTCGAATCGCAGATAAACCCCTTCGACCTATATGCCCTGGAGGAGGCCGTCCGTGTGAAGGAGCGGCTTCAGGAACAGGGCGAGGAAGCCAGGGTCACCGCCGTCTCAATGGGCCCTCCCCAGGCGGAGCAGGCATTGAGGGAGGCGATCTCCCTGGGCGCGGACGATGCTATCCTCCTTTCCGATCCGGCTTTCCGGGGCGCGGACACATGGGCGACATCCTACACGCTTGCCCGCGCGCTCACGAAGCTCGAACCCGACCTGGTCTTCTGCGGCATGCAGGCGATTGACGGCGATACAGGGCAGGTCGGGCCGGGCATCGCGGTCCACATGGATTACGCTCAAGCACCCTACGTTGCCAAGATCGAGTCGCTGGACAAGCGCAGGATCGCCGCAAAGCGGCTGCTCGAAACCGGCTACGAAGTGTGCTCGGTGTGCCTTCCCGCAGTGCTGACGGTTGTGAAAGAGATCAATGAGCCGCGGACGCCGTCCCTGCGCGGGAAAATGAACGCCAAGAAGGCTGTGATTCCCATCTGGAAGGCGGTGGACATAGGCGCACTGGAGGACAAGATCGGCCTCCAGGGCTCGCCGACCCAGGTAGTGAAGGTTTTCAGCCCACCGCACCGCGAGGGCGGCGAGAAATGGACCGGCGAGCCAATTGAGCTGGTGGGCAAGCTTGTGGGACTGTTGAAGGAGTTGGAGTTCACATAGATGGCTATTCGAGTTATAGAAGACAAGTGTAATGGCTGCGGATTGTGTGTCAAGTCCTGCCCCCAGGCGGCGATCACGGTTGAGGACAAGCTTGCCATAATCAACCTCGATTTGTGCAACTACTGTGGCTCGTGCGTGAGCGCCTGCCGCCTCCGTGCGATAGCCATCGAGATCGAGAAGCAGGCGAAGGAGGACCTCGGCCGGTACAAGGGGATCTGGGTCTTCGGCGAGCAGTTTCAGGGCAAGATTGCCGCGGTTGTGCTGGAGCTAATCGGCATTGGCCGCCGACTCGCGGACGGCAGAGGCTCCGAGTTGGCGGTAGTCGTGCTTGGCGATAAGCTCGATAAGGCTGCCTCAGAGCTCGCCGAGTACCCGGTGGACAAGGTATACGTTTACGAAGCGCCGGAGCTTGCCCGGTATGACGGAGAGCGCTATTCCCGCGTGCTCTCGGACGTTGTACGCGAGTTGAAGCCGGAAATCCTGCTCGCCGGCGCCACCACCACCGGACGCTCGTTCATGTCGCGCGTGGCGGTTCAGGTTTACAGCGGCCTGACGGCCGACTGCACGGGCCTTGCAATCGGTAAAGATGATGGCTTGCTTTACCAGACGCGCCCGGCCTACGGCGGCAACGTCATGGCCACAATTCTTTGCCCTTATACGCGGCCTCAGATGGCGACCGTGCGCCATAAAGTTTTCCCCGTAAGCCCGAAACGGAACAGCGGCGCGAAGGCTCAGATCGTGCGCCTGAACCCGAAGCCCCAGCTTTTCAGCTCGCGGAGCGAGATCCTGGAATTTATAGAGCAGTGCGAGGCTACCGTGAACATCGTCGAGGCGGATGTCATCGTCTCCGGCGGTCGCGGAATTCAGGACCCGGCGAACTTCGCGCTTCTCGAGGAGCTTGCTAAGGCGCTTGGCGGGGCAGTCGGCGCAAGCCGGGCCGCCGTGGATGCCGGATGGATTCCATACTGCCACCAGGTCGGCCAGACCGGCAAGACCGTCTGCCCGAAGCTCTACATCGCCTGCGGGATCAGCGGCGCAGTCCAGCATCAGGCGGGGATGGCATCGTCAGAGACCATCATTGCCATCAACAAGGACCCGGATGCGCCGATCTTCCAAATTGCGGATTTCGGCCTCGTGGGCGACTGCCTCGAGATCGTACCGCTCCTCACGAAGAAGATCAGGGCCATGCGCGGCGAGGTGTAGCAACTCGAGATTTCGGACCGCCGGTTGAACCGCCAAGATGCGGAGAGCGCAAAGAGAAATGAAGTTGGAGGGGATGAAAGGGTATCCATCCAGCATCTGGAATCACGGATGATGCGAACTATGCTAACCGGGACCAAAGTGCAGCCAGACAATGCGGAGTTGCAGCTCTCAGATATCGCTAAGTGCGAGTGGGATGCTATCGCCCTCAGCTCTTATTTCACCCCTTCCGACCTATTTTCCCCCGGTTCCGGCGGATATACGTTGGCAGCCCAGACGGTCAAGCTGCTGGAAACGTGCTCGCAGGCATTGAAAATCGGCGGTTTCCTGTTCGCTTATGGGGCGCCATGCCATTTGCCGGCGTATGCGGAGCTGCTAAACACACTGGGAGACGAGGAATGGAAGCTCGCGTTTAAGTACTGGATCGCCATCCAGCTTCATGAAGCCGATCGGGCGCAGACACTTCATCCCTCGCACGTCGGAATTCTCCTTTTCCACAAAGTTGCTTGCGGCAGGAACACGCCGTTCCGCCCGGGCAGCGTGCGCATACCCCACAGAAATTGTGCGGCATGCGGCCGGAACGTGCGCGACTGGGGCGGTAAGAAGCATCTGATGAACCCGAATGGCAGTGCCCTGTCGGATGTGTGGACCGACCTCCCGATGCGTCCTCTGGCGGACAACCGCATGCCCGATGATGTACTTCAGCGCGTCAACGCCCTGGCTGGCGGGCGATTGCTTCATGTGGTGGAAAACGGATCCCGTGTAGGGGCAACCCCCTGTGCCTGCCCTCCCGTAGGGCAACCACGGGGGGTTGCCCCTACGGCGCACCGTCAACGCGAGTTGCCCGTAGACCGCGTGGAGGTCGCCGACTGCATAGATTTCATGCAGGGCCTGCTCCCACGGCACGCGCACAGCGCCTTCGACCTGATCTTCGCTGATCCTCCGTACAACCTGGAGAAGCTCTACACCAACTATACGGACGCGCAAGCGGAGGAGGAATACCTGGTCTGGTGCGATCGCTGGCTGGAGCTGTGCTCGCAGTTGCTGAAGCCGGGCGGCGCGATGTTCGTCCTTAACCTGCCGAAATGGGCGCTCAGCCACGCACGCACGCTGGACGGGCTGTTGGAATTCAGGCACTGGATAGCATGGCAGGCGCCGGCGGAGCCGCGCGGGAGACTCGTTCCGGCCCACTATGCCCTCCTCTATTACACAAAGCCCGGCGGCCGGCCTGTTTTCAACTACGGATCCAACGAGGGATTTGTGGGTCCGCCCGACTCGCCGGATTATTGCCTGAGGATGGACTGCATCAGGAGGCGGAAAGTTTTAGGCGACAATAAGAAGGCGCCGCTGACGGATGTCTGGTTCGATGTGCACAGGATCAGGCACAAAAGGGATCGGGACTACCACCCCTGCCAGCTCCCCGAGAAGCTGCTGAGGCGAATCATTCTGCTGGCGTCGAACCCCGGCCAGGTAGTGTTCGATCCGTTCTGCGGCGTCGGAACGACGGCTGTGGCCGCCAGGAGGCTTGGCCGGCGCTTCGTCACCACTGATGTGGACCCCACGTATACCTCCATCGCCATTGAGAAGCTGAGGCGGATCACCTCGTGTTGGTGGTGAGCGCACCGGCCGGTTGATTGAGGATTGCTCCCCCGCATGTGAAAAAGGGCAGCGCCCTCATTAGAGAGCACTGCCCTTCCAGCCTATTCGGGAACCAATTCCCGACTACTAAGGATACGAGCCCACAGGAGCTACCAGACCGAGGTGCTCGTTTGTCATCACCCAGTAGCCATACCATGGATCAAGCTGGCTGGTGTACGCCCAGTCATCCTCCAGCCCGAAGTCCAGCGTCCCCTGGCCGGCAGGATCCCAGAAGAATCCTATGGATGACATCCAGTTAGCTTGCTCGGGATGCTGCGACGCCTCGTAGATGGTCTTCATCGCTGTCCCGTTTGTCGCCTTCCAGTCAGGCCACATCGTGCTGTGGGT
>Ga0315289_10002411_pt1 | contig 28661 bp, 37 predicted proteins | sample YL17G11_40_MG_FD_203452 | JGI IMG/M metagenome (GOLD analysis project Ga0315289, IMG submission 203452) | Sediment microbial communities from Yellowstone Lake, YNP, Wyoming, USA - YL17G11_40 | ecosystem: Environmental > Aquatic > Freshwater > Lake > Sediment | place: USA: Wyoming | collected... | reverse complement strand
CTTACAAATCACATGTAAGATCCCTTTTCTCTTTACGATCTTGCACTTTTCACAGCGAACTTTAATAGATGATCTTACTTTCACTTTGCTTCCACCTTTAAGCTTTGAATATATCTGACATTTTTCTCAAACAGATCGTAACCTGTTACTATTTATTGTTTACCACCCTAACTGTTAGATGCCTACTTATACCTATAGACTATCCTTCCTCGGGAGAGGTCGTAAGGGGAAAGCTCTAAGGTCACCTTATCTCCGGGGAGGATTCGGATGAAGTGCATCCTCATCTTGCCGGAGACATGTGCCAACACCTGATGTCCATTTTCCAGCTCCACCCTGAACATAGCATTGGGCAGAGGCTCAATAACTTTACCCTCGACCTGGATGGTTTCCTCTTTCGCCATAAAATCACCTGTCCTCAGGACACAAAATTCGCACCACTATCTAAAACTTTTCACTTTCGGTCAATATCATTGCTCCATTTTCAGTCACCGCCACGGTATGCTCAAAATGTGCAGAAAGGGATCCGTCTTTAGTGACAATGGTCCAGTTATCTTCTTCTGTTTCTATCTCAAAGGAACCCGCATTTACCATAGGTTCGATAGCCAGGACTATTCCCTTTTTTAGGATTGGTCCCTGGCCGGGAGGTCCAAAATTGGGGATCTGCGGTTCTTCATGCATATTCATTCCAATTCCATGTCCCACCAAATCTCGTACCACTGAAAATCCATTCTTCTCTACGAAGGACTGAATGGCATAAGATATGTCCGAAAGAAACCTTCCCTCTCTGACAAATTCTAAGCCTCTCTTTAAAGCTTCTTGGGTAATCTGAATTAACCTTTGGGCCTGATCAGAGACCTTTCCCACCGCAAAGGTAAAAGCTCCATCTGCATAGTAGTTATCTTTAAAAACGCCGATGTCTACAGAAATGATCTGCCCCTCTTCTATCACCCTTTCTCCAGGTATGCCATGCACCACCTCGTTATCTATGGAAACACAGATGGAGGCGGGAAACCCTCGATATCCTTTAAATGCCGGATAGGCACCCTGTTTCTTGATAAAATCTTCAGCCAATCGATCTAACTCTTTGGTCTTTACTTTTGGTTTGATCTTCTCTTCTAAAAGTTCCAAGGTTTTCACTAATATCCTGCCGTTTGCTTTTATTATCTCTATCTCTCTATTCGTTTTTAGACTTATCATCTACACCTATTATTTTATCGAATCGTCCCAAATCCCCAAAAAGAACAACCGCATAAACCACGGGGTTATTGGTTTTTTGATTGAAGTATATGCAAAACGTTTATTAGAATCGAACCAGAATCAAGCTCGCCATTTACTTTTCTCAATTTACCTTGCTTATTATAATATTCCTCAATGGGGAGGGTCTGGTCTTTATATACTTTTAATCGGTTTAAAATCACCTCTTGGGCATCATCGGGTCTTTGATAAAGCTGGCTTCCACAAACATCGCAAATCAGATCTTTCTGGGGAGGCTTAGTATATAGATTAAAATCCGCTCCACATTTAGAACAAATCAACCGCCCTCCCAACCTCTTTAAAACACAATCTTCGGATACCTCAAATTTTAGCACCAAATCTATGCTTTTAGTCAACTCTTTTAGCATATTATCCAATCCCAGAGCTTGAGGAATGGTGCGGGGGAACCCATCTAATAAAAAACCTTTCTGGCAATCCGATTTTCCGAGCCTTTCCTTCATCACCTCCAAGATAATATTATCTGGCACTAATTCGCCTTTCTCCATAAAAGGTTTTACTTTCATTCCCAAGAAGGTAGCCAGCTTTGCTTCCTCCCTTAGCATATCTCCGGTGGAGATATGGGGGATATTCAATTCAGCCGACAAAAGCTTAGCCAAAGTCCCCTTTCCTGAGCCAGGGGGTCCCAAAAACACCAAATTCATAGATGAATTTTATCTTTTCGTTTTTAGCTTTTACTCTTTATTTTCTTACATCCTCCCTTTTATCTTTCCTTTCTTCATAAATCCGTCATAATGTCTCATCAAGAGATGGGACTCGATCTGCTGAAGGGTATCCAAAGCTACCCCTACTACAATCAGAAGCCCAGTTCCTCCAAAGTAGAACTGGACATTCATCCCTGCTCTCATAAAATCTGGGAGGATGGCTATCAACGCAAAGAATATGGCTCCGGGCAGAGTTATGCGAGTCAGAATCCGATCGATATATTCGCTGGTCCTCTTCCCGGGCCTTATTCCCGGAATGAAACCCCCATATTTTCTCATATTATCCGCCAAGTCCACCGGGTTAAAGACAATGGCGGTATAAAAGTAAGCAAAAAATACGATCAAAAGTGCATAGCTGACCGAATATAAAGCGGCCCCCGGTCGAAGCCAAAGGGAGAAGCTTTGCATGAATTCGTTGTTAGGTAAAAAAGTGGAGAGCGTAAGGGGAGCAGTTATAATGGATTGAGCAAAAATTATAGGAATTATTCCCGCAGTGTTGACCGATAAAGGGATATGGGTGCTTTGTCCCCCATACATTCTCCTTCCGATCACCCTTTTGGCATACTGAACCGGAATCTTCCTTTGAGCTCGGGTAACCAGCACCACCGCGGCTATCACTACCACGAGCAGTGCTATCACGAAGACTTCAACGAAGAAGTTTCTCTGTCCCAAAAAAAACATTTTGACTTCATCTACTACCGCGTTGGGAAAGCGCGCAATGATCCCGACCATGATGATCAAGGAGATTCCATTGCCAATTCCCCTTTCGGTGATCTGCTCGCCCAGCCACATGATAAAGATGGTGCCGCAGGTGAAGGTGATCATGGTCAGAAGTTTAAAACCCATACCTGGGTTAGGCACCACGTATCTTCCCAGTGAGGGCTGGATGCTCTCCAAGTAGACCGAGGTCCCCAAAGCCTGCATGGCCGCGATTAAAACCGTCCCGTAACGAGTATATTGAGTGATCTTTCTTCTACCCTCTTCCCCTTCTTTTTGTAACTTCTGAAAATATGGAACCACCGCCCCCAGAAGCTGGATAATGATGGAAGCAGAAATATAAGGCATTATACCTAAGGAGAAGATAGTGGCTTTCTGAAAAGCCCCACCAACAAACATATCGTATAAACCAAAGAGTGACCCGCGCATGGTTTTGAAAAACTCTCCCAAGGCTTGCGCATCAATTCCAGGAGTGGGCACATGCCCTCCTATTCGGTATACCACTAAGAGGGCTAAGGTAAATAAGACCCTTTTCCGGAGCTCTGGTATTTTAAAGACATTTTCAAAAGTTCCCAGCATTAGATAACCTCTGCCTTTCCCCCCAAAACCTCAATCTTTTCCTTTGCCTTTTTGCTGAAGGCATTAGCCTGGATAGTAATTGAGCCAGGAATTTCGCCTTCGCCTAATATCTTCACCGGCGTATTTAATTTTTTAATCAAACCCAACTTTTTCATGACCAAAGGAGAAATAATCTCTTGACCTTTGCATTTGGACAAAGAAGCCAAATTTACTATTTGATATTCCTTTTTGAAGATATTGGTAAATCCTCTTTTGGGGAGGCGCCTTTGTATAGGCATCTGTCCCCCTTCAAACCAGGGTTTTCTTTTAGCGCCGGATCTGGCTTTCTGTCCTTTATGTCCGCGGGTGGAAGTCTTCCCGTGCCCGGAGCCTGGACCTCGACCAATCCTTTTTCTCTTCTTGACTGATCCTGGAGAAGGTTTCAAGTTTCCCAAATTGAGCTTAAGTTTCATTTGAAAACCAAGACTTTAAAATTTTTGGAGCACCATTTGGTAATTTTACTATGAAAACGCACTAAAGAATTTTACATTGTCATTGCGAACCACCAAAGTGTGGAAATCTTAAAAGATTGCTTCGTCGTCCATATGGACTCCTCGCAATGACCGTTCATTTAATGCGTTTGTATTAAAAGCCCTAGACGGCTCTTAATGGACGCGTTTTCAAATCTCCTCTACTTCAACCAAGTGCTTAACTTTTTCTATCATTCCCCTTATCTGGGGAGTGTCTTTATGTATCACGCTTTGATAAAGTTTTTTTATCCCTAAAGCTTTAATGGTCTCCTTTTGCTTCTTAATACGCCCGATGGTGCTTCGGATTTGAGTTATCTTCAGCTTCTGATTCACTTGAAAATTCCTCTTAAAGCAGTTTGTTAGTTGGAAGTTTGTTTTTTTATTTTTCTCCAAACCGAATTTAATGAGTTTGTTTTGTCAGCTTTTACTGTTGTCTTCTTCCAGCTTATATCACTTTTTTATCACTTCTCTTTGTTTAGCCCTCTCCACAATCGTTTTCAAACTCAAAAGTCCGTTGAGGGTAGCTTTCACCACATTATGAGGGTTAGATGAGCCTAAGGATTTAGTCAAAACATCTTGAATCCCAGCACATTCCAAGACTGCCCGCACGGGTCCTCCGGCAATCACCCCGGTTCCGGGAGAGGCTGGTTTTAAAAGGACTGTGGCGGCACCGAACTTACCCATCACCTGATGGGGGAGGGTTCCGTTCACCATGGGGATTTTGATCATACTCTTCTTAGCCGCCTCAGTCCCCTTAGTTATGGCAACGGACACCTCATTCGCCTTTCCCAAGCCAATGCCCACCCTACCATTTCTGTCACCGGTGGAGACCAAAGCGGTGAAACTAAAACGTTTGCCACCTTTGACCACCTTGGCCACCCGGTTGACGTAAATCACCTTCTCGGCAAGCTCTAATGCTGGTTCCTCGTCAAATTTTGCCAATTATCACCTCTTTTGAAAACCAAGAATTCTTTAGACTATTACCCACCGCCTAAATTCTCTATAATCTTAGCCCAAAACCCATCCAGACTTAGAATTCGGGCTGTTTTTAAGGTTTAAACCCTACCATCAAATTGCTGTTTCTATCTCAAAAATCTAATCCGCCTTCTCTGGCTCCTTCGGCTAAGGATTTGACCCTTCCATGATAGGGATATTTGTTGCGATCAAAGACCACCTTGGTTATACCCAACTCTTTAGCTTTCTTAGCCACAAACAGCCCTACCTTTCGGCTAATGGTAGATTTGTTGTTCTCCTTTTGGATTTGATTTCTTATTTCTGGAGATAAGCTTGAAGTCCCCCAGATGGTCCGGGAAGCTCTGTCATCCACCAATTGAACATAAGTCTGTCTTAAGCTTTTGTAGACACACAATCTGGGTCTTTCAGAGGTTCCGATAACCTTCTTTCTCACCCTTTTTCTTCGCTTAACCGATCTTATCTCTTTTAATCTTTCTTTCCCTGGCATAAAATCACCTTTAACACCGAACTATGAACTACGAACCCTGAACCATCTTAGGTGGCAGTCTTACCTGCCTTCTTTCTGACGAATTCGCCTCCATACCTGATCCCTTTACCCTTATAGGGTTCGGGGGGACGGAAGGATCTTATTTTAGCCGCCACCAAACCCACCAATTCTTTATCCGTCCCTGAAACCATGATCTTGGTAGGACCCTCCAAATCTATTTTTATTCCCTCTGGGGGGGAAAAGAGGATGGGATGAGAAAAACCCAAGGACAAATTTAATTTTTTTCCCATAAGCTCGGCTTTATATCCAATTCCTTGCATTTCCAAAGCTTTCCTGTATCCCTGGGTCACTCCCTCCACCATGTTGGCGATCAAGGCACGCGCAAGGCCGTGTAAGGATTTGTGAAACTTGCTATCTGAAGAACGAAAGACCATAATCTTATCCTCACTTGCCTCCAGCTTCAGGGAAGGATGGATCTCCCTTTTTAATTCCCCCTTGGGTCCGGAGACAGTGACTTCATTCTGATCTATCTTCACCTTCACTCCCGAAGGGATCGGTATTGGATTTTTTCCTACTCTGGACAACTTTTTCTACCTCTTTATTTTCAAATTTATCTCTTGTCCTTGTTTTTTTACACTTAACTCTTCGAAATCACCAAACTCGTAAGAGCACTTCCCCTCCCACCTTAGCCTCTCTGGCTTGATGGTGAGTTAACAACCCCCGAGAGGTGGAAAGGACGGTGGTGCCTATGCTCCTTATCATTTGATCAACCTCTTCGGTGTCTGCATAAATCCTTAAACCCGGCTTGCTTATCCTTGAAAGCCCGGAGATCATGTTTTTGTTTTCATGATCATATTTTAAGAAGATCCGCAAAAGGTTTTGTTTATTATCTTCCACTTCCACGGAGTTTTGAATAAATCCATTCTCCACAAGTATCTCAGCTATCTTTTTTTTGGTCTTAGAAGAAGGTATATCCACCTTCTTGTGCTTAGCCTTACAAGCATTTCGGATTCTGGTCAACATATCCGCCAAAGGATCGGTCATACTCATTTAGGATCCCTCTCTTAAAAAACAATGAACTCTCTATTATCACCAGCTGGCTTTTACCACCCCGGGGATTTCTCCTTTTAAAGCCAGCTCCCTGAAACAGATGCGACAAAGTCCAAAATCGCTCATAAATCCGCGAGGTCTTCCGCAGCGGTAACAGCGGTTGTGTTTACGCACCTGAAACTTGGGTTTCTTTTTAGCTTTTTCTACCAGGCACTTTCGAGCCATGAACTTAATTTACCCGTTTTAAAAGTTTATGAGGTTTACAAATTCATTTCAGGACCAACATTTATTATTAACTTTCTTCTCCCACCTTCCACCTAACATCTATCACCTTTCACCTATCTTCTGAAAGGCATTCCCATGGCCTTCAGAAACTCAAATGCCTCCTCATCTGTCTTGGCGGTGGAACAGACGGTGATGTTCATCCCCCTGATCTTCTCCACCTTGTCATACTCAATCTCCGGAAAAATTATCTGTTCCTCTAACCCCAAGTTATAATTCCCCCTCCCGTCGAAGGACTTCGGGGAAGTTCCCCGAAAATCGCGGATACGGGGAATAGCTACATTTACCAAACGATCGAAGAATTCGTACATTCTATTTTTTCGCAAAGTGACCATGCAACCGATGGGCATTCCGGCTTTCAGCTTAAAGTTGGAGATAGCCTTCTTAGCTCTTCTTATGGCTGGCTTCTGCCCGGTTATGTTGGAAAGATCAGACATGGCTGAATCCAACAGTTTAACATTTTGGATCGCCTCCCCCACTCCTATGTTTATCACGATCTTCTCCAGCTTGGGCACCTGCATAACATTTTTATATCCGAACTTCTTCATCAAAGCTGGAATAATTTCCTTTTTGTATTTTTCTTTCAGTCTGACCATAATATTTTCTTGTCATTTGCAGTTAAATAAGTTCCACCTGGCTAAAATTCGTATTAGGGCTTCGCATATCTACGGGTTACATAAGCTTAAACTTCTTTATTCTCAGTGAAACGACATTGTTCATTACTATACTATAAATTTACCACTTCCACTTGCAGATTGTCTTTCACGGGATGTTCACCCTCAAGAAGGCGATCTATTGAGTCTAAGATTTCGGCATGATAATAACGCTCCCCACACTCCGTACAGACCTCTGCCTCAACATTTTCCACTATATACAATTTCTCATGGAGCCAATGATTCTTCCTAACTTTCTTTGTGGTGGTTTGACCACCGCAGAATTCGCAAATCATAATTCGTTCCTTAAAGCGTATACAGTAATAATGATCAAGTCCTTCAACTCGCCAAATCGACAGACTACATGAATCCTTCTTCCATCTTTAGCCGGTCCTGCGATACGGTATCTTGTTCCCCGTGCATCCTTGGTCATTTTTTTCTCTATCTTTCCTTTGAGAATTGCATTTTCAATATCGGCTCTCTCCAAACCGTCAGCCCACGTCTCCTCTTCAGCATGAGCTGATAAATAATATCTTCGGCTAAGGATCTTTTGTCTAATCTTTTGGATGACTGTCATTTATCCAGTAGCCATCGGATTCAATTACTTTGCTCTTTGCCACGGAATATGCTTCTAAGACCATATTGATGGTAACTAATTCAAATTATCTCGCCGCACTTCCGGCAAATTCTGACCTTACTGGGCTTCTCCCCGGTTTCTCCTTGCAAAACCTTAAAGCTAACTTTGGTGGGGGAGGAACACTTCGAGCAAAAGACTAAGAGATTGGAAACGTTCACCGGAGCCTCCTTCTCAATTATCCCTCCTTTCTGGGCTCTGCGGGTCTGTCGACTATGTCTTTTAATGAAATTGACCCCTTCCACGATAGCTCGGTTTTTATCCGGAAAAACCTTCAGCACTTTACCTGTTTTGCCTCTATCGTCCCCGGCTATGACCAAAACCGAATCGCCTTTTTTAATCCTCATCTTTGCTTCATCCCATCAAAATTCCACAATAAAATCTAAGAACAAAAATCTTCAAACTCCAAACTCTTTTCAGATCACCTCGGGAGCTAAAGAAATGATCTTCATGAACTGTTTTTCTCTTAGTTCCCTAGCCACGGGTCCGAATATTCGGGTGCCTTTGGGTTCATTCAATTCATTAATAATCACCGCGGCATTATCCGAAAATCGGATATACGAGCCATCTTTACGTTTTGTTTCACGGGTGGTTCGCACTACCACAGCCCGACAGACCTCGGATTTCTTTACCGTCCCTCCGGGGAGGGCATCCTTTATGGTGACCACAATTATATCCCCCACTCTGGCATACCTTCTTTTGGTCCCCCCCAAGACCCTGAAACACATAGCCTTCTTCGCTCCAGAATTGTCCGCTACCACCAAAGTGGAATATTCCCTAATCATCTTCCGCTACTCCGTCCTCTCTTCTAAATCATTTCGCCTTTTCCAAAACTTCCACCAGACGCCATCTCTTCAGCTTAGAAAGTGGTCTGGTCTCCATCACCAAAACCTTAGCGCCGATCCGGCATTGGTTTTTTTCGTCATGCGCATAAAGTTTGGAGGTTCTCTTGATTACTCGATTATACTGAGGGTGTCTCAGAAGTCTATCGATGGCCACCACGATAGTTTTCTGCATCTTGTTTGAAACCACCCAGCCAACCCTTGTTTTTCTTTTATTCCTCTCCATTTTTCAAAATAGAAGTTAAAGATTTATTTGTATTAATATTTATGCATCTTTATTTTTTACATGCTCATGGTTTTACGTCTGTTTCTCTTTCACCGACCCCAGCTTCTCATGGCCTGTAGCTAAAGCTCTTATTTTCAGCTCATCCTCTCTTAAGATGGTGTTTATCTGCGCCAATTCTTTTCTTATCACTCTTAATCTTAAAGGATTATCCAGCTCCTTGCTCGCCTTCTGTAGCCTCAAATTAAATAGCTCTTCTTCCAGCTCCAGTTTTCTCTGAAGAAGTTCATCTCTGGTTAACTCTCTCATCTGCTCTTTTTTCATCCCTTTAATAATCCTTAAGTTAAGTTTTTTACCAATTCAGTGCTCTTGCTTCTAAACCTGCGTTCGCATTACAAATTTGGTCTTTATGGGGAGCTTATGGGCGGCTAAAGTCAAAGCTTCTTTAGCCAGCTCGGCATTCACCCCTTCTAACTCAAAAAGAATTCTGCCTGGTTTGACTACCGCCACCCAGTGATCGGGGGCACCTTTTCCTTTCCCCATCCGAGTCTCTGCAGGTTTCACCGTCACCGGCTTATCCGGAAAGATGCAAATCCAGACTTTCCCTCCCCTTTTTATCCGACGAGTCAAAGCTACTCTGGCCGCTTCGATTTGTTTGTTGGTGAGCCAGGCTGGCTCCAAAGCTTTAATGCCAAACTCTCCAAAATTTATCTCACAACCTCGGTAAGCCCTACCTTTTCTCCTTCCTCTCTGCTGTTTTCTATATTTTACTCTCTTAGGCATTAACATGAAAAAAACTCACCTTCTTCAGTTTGGGAGCTCATTAGTTTGGACCTTTACTCGAACCCTTAAACCTTTCACCTTTGAACTTTCCAAACTGCTTTTTCGGTCCTTCTCTCTTACCTCTTTTTTGCCTTCTCTTTTTCTCTTCTTCTCTTTTTTTCTCCTCCGGAGGTTGTAACCCCAAAGGTCTGACCTTCGCTTTTGTCTCCTCCTCGGGAACAGCTTCCCTTCCCAGAATTTCTCCTTTACATATCCATACCTTCACCCCGATACAGCCATAAGTGGTGTGTGCTGTGGCGGAGCCATAATCGATGTCAGCCCTCAAGGTGTGCAGGGGAACTCGACCTTCCATATATTTTTCAGTCCGAGCAATCTCCGCTCCGGCTAACCGCCCCCCACAGGAGATCTTCACCCCTTCCGCTCCTAATTTCATGGCGGAGGAGATGGCTTTCTTCATCGCCCTTCTAAAGGAGACCCTACCCTCCAGCTGTTTGGCAATGCTTTCAGCCACCAATTTTGAAGAAAGCTCCGACTTTTTTATCTCTATGATGTTGATCACCACCTCTTTTTTGGTGAGGAGCTGAAGCTCTTCCTTTAGCTTATCTACCTCCGCCCCTTTCCTTCCAATCACGATTCCCGGTCTGGCGGTATGAATATCTAAGGTCACCTTTCGCGGAGCTCTGAAGATGTCGACACTCCCTACCCCGGCATGCTCCAATCGCCTCATAGTATATCTTCTGACCACCAAATCCTCTTTCAGTAAATCTGAAAAATTTTTGGTCGAAAACCAGTGAGAGCTCCAGGTTTTGATTATTCCCAGCCTCAAACCAATGGGGTTGGTCTTCTGTCCCAATTACACCTCCTTAATATTCTTGGTCCTTCGTCTATCGTTGTCGAGGCTCGTATCGATTATTCGTTTAAGAAGCTCGATGCTCGAAATATCCTTGAATTATTATTTCCCTTTTTTGTTTTCATCTCTCGTGATCCAGCCATAATCTCAAGATGTGGACGCCTCAACCTTCTTGAAGTTCGGCTTCTTCCTCCTTACCATCGCTCACCACTATGGTGATATGATTAGTTCTCTTCCTGATTCTATATGCCCTTCCCATGCTGGTCGGTCTGATTCTTTTCATGATCGGTCCCCCATCCACCAAAATCTTTTTTATCCATAAGTCTTCAGCTTTCAGCTTGGCGGTTCCCTCTACGCTTAAAGCGTTAGCAGTGGCAGATTTCAAGGTTTTCTCTAAAGGCGAAGCCGCGGCTTTGGGGGTGAAAGCCAATATGTTCAAAGCCTCTTCGACGTTTCTTCCCCGGATAAGGTCAGCCACTCTTCTGACCTTTCTGGCTGACATCCTCACAAATCTTGCCTTAGCTTTGGCTTCCATAAAACTCTCCATTCACTGATCACGGACTACTATTTCAAGGCTGTGGTTCTCTCCGTGATCCTTCCGGAATGCGATCGAAAAATTCTAGTGGGAGCAAATTCCCCTAATTTGTGCCCCACCATGTTCTCTGAAACATATACCGGAATGAACTTATTCCCGTTATGAACAGCTATGGTATGGCCCACAAACTCAGGTATTATGGTAGACCGCCTGGACCAGGTTTTGATCACCCTTTTCTCCCCGGCCTCATCCATAGCCAAAATCTTTTTCGAAAGATGTTTGTCCACAAAGGGACCCTTTTTAAGAGATCTTGCCATCTTTTAATTTCCACCTCCAAACATACGCCAGTGGTAAACTTCGTCCAAATAACATCCGATGCCTACGTTCGATACACGAGCATAAGGTCTGGTTAGCATTCTTGCCACCACTTGCCGAACTTTAGTTTTATTCACAGAGAGCTCTGAAAACCGATCTGAGGAGAAGAAGTTGGAGTGTTCACCTTTAGGTGAAGTTTCAGGTCAAGCTAAAGCTTGACACTCCATTAAAACCTTTCCTCATTTAACTTTTTCAGAGACCTTTCACAAATTATTTGCTCCTTCTCTTGATGATCCACTTGTCGGATACTTTCTTTTTTCTGGTTTTAAGTCCTTTGGTGATCTTTCCCCAGGGGGTACATGGGTGTCTGCCTCCGGATGATTTTCCCTCTCCTCCTCCCATGGGATGGTCAACCGGATTTTTCGCCACCCCTCTCACCTTGGGTCTTCTCCCTAACCATCTGGTCTTTCCGGCTTTTCCATATGTAATATTTTCGTGATCTAAATTTCCCATCTGTCCCACGGTGGCGAAACACTCCAATCTTACCAACCTTACTTCTCCCGAGGGTAATCTCACATGCCCATATTCTCCTTCTTTAGCCACCAATTGGGCAAAAGTTCCTGCACCCCTGGCAATCTGTGCCCCTTTCCCTCTCCTCAATTCAACATTGTGGACCAAGGTGCCCAAGGGGATCTTTCCCAGAGGCATGGCGTTCCCCGATCTTATCTCCACATCCTCACCGGCCATCACTGTATCACCCACCTTCAACTCCAGAGGAGCGGTAATGTATCTTTTCTCCCCGTCCGCATAATGCAAAAGGGCTATACGAGCGGAACGGTTAGGATCATATTCTATGCTGGCCACCTTGGCGCGGATGTTTAATTTATCCCTTTTGAAATCAATAATCCTTAAGAAACGTTTGGTTCCACCACCTCGATAGCGACAGGTGATCCTTCCCTGATTGTTTCTGCCACCACTCTTTCTTAAAGGAACCAACAAGGATTTCTCCGGAGTGGTGGAGGTTATCTCCTCAAAGGTGGACACGGTCCTGAACCTCAAGGACGGAGTAACCGGTTTGAATGCTTTAATAGGCATATGATTACCTTAAAAAACTTGTTTTCTTAAACCCTTGCTGAAGCTTTCTAAAAATCCAACCATAGCAGACGCACTAAAAAATTTTACATTCTCATTGCGAACGACTGAAAGGAGCATGAAAATCTCAAAAGATTGCTTCGTCGTCCATATGGACTCCTCGCAATGACAGTTCATTTAATACCTTTGTATTATTTTAAACCGTCTCAAAAAACTCTATGGTTTCTCCCTTTTTAAGTTTAACTATGGCTTTTTTCCAATCTGACCTTCTTCCTTCAAATCTCCCCAATCTTTTGGGCTTGCCATGCATAATCATGGTAGCCACATCTTCTACTTTGACTTTAAAAAGCCCTTCTATGGCTCTCTTTATCTCTAACTTATTAGCGTTTTTGTCTACCCTGAACACATACTTATTTTCACTGGTCCGCATGTTGGTGCTCTTCTCCGAGATCAAGGGCTTACTTATGATCTTTCGGGGATTTTTCATCTGGCAAATACCTCCTCTAAGTTCTCCAAAGCCTTTTTGGTCATCACCAAAAAGTCGCTGTTCAAAAGATCATAAGGGTTGATCAAAGTTGCTCTTTTGAAAACCAAGCCCTTTATATTACGACCAGACTTGCAAAGATTTTCATCTTTTCCTTCAAAGAGAAAGATGATCTTTGATCCCCCCATTCCCAATCTATCTATTAATTCAGCCATGGTCTTGGTTTTGGGAACCTCCATGGAAATTTGATCCAAAACCTTTATTTTATTTTCAAAAGCTTTGGACGAAAGGGCAGAAACTAAAGCCAGTCTTTTCATCTTCATGGGGAGGTTAACTCTATAGTCTCGCATCTTAGGTGGAAAGGCTCTTCCGCCACCCACCCATATAGGAGAGGTATTGGAGCCAGCACGTGCCCGCCCCGTGCCCTTCTGACGCCAAGGCTTGGCTCCCCCTCCGCTGACCTCGGATCTGCTCTTTCTTCTTACCGTGCCCTGTCTTTGATTGGACAAATATGTCTTTACATATTGGTGAATTACATCTGGATTCGGCTTCTGTCCAAAGAGCTTTTCGTTAAGATCCAATGTATCTATTTTTGTTCCTTCCTTATCGTAGACAAATGCGCTGGGCATAAAAGTCCTCTTAAGCTAAAACCTTTCTAATGGTCAGATAAGCATTCCTTTTGCCTGGGACCGCACCTCTCACCAGAAGGAGATTCTTCTCCACATCTACTCCAGCCACCAACAAGTTTCTGACCGTTACCCTATCCCCACCCATTCTTCCTGCCATTCTTTGTCCTTTGAAGACTCGGGCAGGAAAAGAGCTCCCTCCTATTGATCCGGGCGCTCTTAATCTGTCTGATTGCCCATGAGATTTGGGTCCCCCGTGAAACTTATGTCTTCTCACTCCCCCCTGAAATCCTAAACCTTTGGAAACTCCGGTCACACAAATCTTCTCTCCAACTGAGAAGATGTCCACTTTCACCTCTTGTCCAAGCTCAAATTTTTCTTCGGGTTCTGTTCTTATCTCTTTCAGGACTCTTTTAGGCTCAACTTTAGCTTTTTCGAAATGACCCAATACCGGCATGGTGAAAAGGTTTTTTCTTTTCCCTCCAAAGCCTAATTGAATAGCGTCGTACCCTTCCTTTTTTTGGGTCTTCACCTGCACCACCGGACAAGGTCCTGCTTCTATCACCGTAACTGGAATGGAATGACCTTCCTGATTAAAAATTCTGGTCATTCCGATCTTTTTTCCGATAATCCCTTTCATTTCTTTTATTCCCAAAAATCTGTTTACTGAATACTGTCCACTATAAACTGCTTTCTATACTTTTATCTCCACATCCACTCCTGCGGGCAAATCTAACTTCATCAGAGCATCCACGGTTTGGGGAGTGGAGTTGTAAATATCGATCAATCTCTTATGGATGCGAGTCTCAAATTGTTCTCTGGATTTTTTATCCGTATGCGGAGACCTCAATACGGTATAAAGTCTCCTTTGGGTGGGCAGGGGCACAGGTCCCGATACTTTTGCTCCAGTCCGAGTTACAGTCCTGGCTATTTCCCTTGCCGACTTATCCAAAGAGGCATGATCATATGCTCTGAGCCAAATTCTAATCTTCTGTCCTTCCATGCATTTTCCCTTTAATCAATTTCTTTTTACGACATCAGTTATGAAAGTCTTTGTCTTCGCTTTACTTTGTTTACTCCGTTTACCTATTCAATCACCTCGGTGACCACACCTGCTCCCACCGTCCTTCCTCCCTCCCTGATGGCAAACCTCAACTCCCTCTCTAAAGCGATGGGGGTGATCAACTCCACCGCCATGTTCACATTGTCCCCAGGCATCACCATCTCCACCCCTTCAGGCATCTTTATCACCCCAGTCACATCCGTGGTCCGAAAATAAAACTGCGGGCGGTAACCATTGAAAAAGGGAGTGTGTCTTCCCCCCTCCTCCTTGGTCAATACATATACCTCCCCCTTAAACTTGGTATGCGGGGTGATGCTCCCAGGCTTGGCGATCACCATCCCCCGCTCTAACTCATCTTTCTCTATCCCCCGCAACAATAACCCCACATTGTCCCCCGCCTGCGCATAATCCAATATCTTCCGAAACATCTCCACCCCCGTAACCACCGTCTTCCGCGTCTCCTTTATCCCTACTCGCTCCACCTCATCCCCAGTCCTAACCGTCCCCCGGTCCACTCGCCCCGTCCCCACCGTCCCTCGCCCCGTAATACTAAATACATCCTCTACCGGCATCAAAAACGGCTTGTCCACGTCCCGCTTGGGCTCAGGTATATAACTGTCCATCGCCTCCAATAACTCATATATACACTTAAACGAGGGATCATCCTTCACCTCCGGCTTAGCCCCCGCAGTCATCGCCTCCAACGCACTACCCCGGATCACCGGAACCTCATCCCCAGGAAACTGATACTTCTTCAGCAAATCCCTCATCTCCAGCTCCACTAAATCCAATAACTCCGGATCATCCACCATGTCCACCTTGTTCAAAAAAACCACAATACACGGAACCCCCACCTGCCTCGCCAATAATATATGCTCCCGGGTCTGGGGCATAGGACCATCCGCCGCCGATACCACTAAAATAGCTCCATCCATCTGCGCCGCACCTGTAATCATGTTCTTAATATAATCCGCATGCCCAGGACAATCCACATGCGCATAATGCCGCTTCTGGGTCTCATACTCCGCATGATGAACGTTGATCGTCAACCCCCGTGCCTTCTCCTCCGGCGCATTGTCTATCTCCTCATACTTCCGCGCCTGCGCCAACCCCTTCCGACTCAAGACAAAGGTCATCGCCGCCACCAACGTCGTCTTACCATGATCCACATGCCCGATCGTCCCCACATTCACATGCGGCTTGGTCCGAATAAATTTAGCCTTGGCCATATATAATACCTCCAGATTGTTTTCTTATCCTTGAATAAAGAACTTAACTAATTACTATCCGCTCCCTTTAAAAGCCCACGACCAGGATTGAACTGGTGACCTTCCATACGGATGCTCTACCAACTGGATTACATAGGCAATTGCTACATCTCTCTTATTATTTTCAATTTTTCCGTTATACCATTTTTACTTTTCAGCCACTTTTCCCTTTTTGTGGCTTCAGCCAGAGTATTACATTCTTCAGAGTAAATTATTTCCCATGGCTGAAATCCGCTGGTCCAGTGTTTCTTTCGATTGTTATGTTCGGTTAATCTTCTCTTTAGGTCTCTCGTTGATCCAATATAATAGCGATCTACAATTTTGCTTTTTAGAATATAAACGTAATACTTCACCTCATCTTAAGAGCCCACGACCAGGATTGAACTGGTGACCTCCTCCTTACCAAGGAGGTGCTCTACCAACTGAGCTACATGGGCAAAAGCTAAAATTCTAATTTAACCTTCTAAATTGAACTGGTGACCTTCCATAGGGATGCTCTAACAATTCAGGTTACATAGGAGAAATTAAGTTTCAAAAAAACTCGTAAGAAATTAAAGGTTAATACTCCCTCTTGATGTTATTGACTAACCACCATAAAAATTAAATACCGTTTTTGCATTGCTTTGAATTAAAAACGGCAACCCTATAATATAAACATTCCCCAAATCCTGTCAAGAAAAATTTTACGTTCTTTTTAACAATTCTGTTTGCTCTAATTCGGAAGGGGAAAGTTTAATATTTACACTCTGTCCATCCATCTTCACTATACGACCAGGAGTTCCCGCCACTGTGGTATTATCAGGGACATCCCGCATTAGGATAAAAGTGTTTGCTCCAATTTTCACATTATCCCCTATTTTTATAGGACCCAAAAGAATTGCCCCGGTCCCGATCATCACATTGTTTCCTATCGTGGGATGCCTTTTTCCTTTATGTTTTCCGGTTCCACCTAAAGTAACATTGTGGAACAATACACAGTTGTCGCCAATTTCGGTGGTCTCGCCGATGACCACTCCCATACCGTGATCGATGAAAAATCCCCTCCCGATCTTGGCACCTGGATGTATCTCGATTCCAGTCAAAAACCTTGAGCTTTGAGATAGCAACCTTGGAATAAATGGGATTTTTAATCTCCATAAAAGATGAGTGAATCGATGTATGATGATGGCCTGAAATCCTGGATAGAGCAAAAACTCAATATTTCTGACCGCGGGGTCATTCCTATATATCGCCTTTATATCCTCTATTATAGAAATCATATTTTTTTCACCCAAAATAATAAATTTAATGCAAACATATACATTCGTTATATGATACTACCCCCTCTCCAATAAGGGGAGAGGATTAAGGAGAAAAACAGCATTGTGTGAGAAATAATTATATTTGTATCAATAAGGTTTGTTTTACTCTTTAAAAAGATCTGTGCTTAAGTATCTTTCTGCCAAATCCGGAACCATCACCAAAACCAATTTTCCTTTACCTGCTTTTTTAGCGATCTGAATAGCCGCCCAAACATTGGCTCCAGCAGATATTCCGGCTAAAATTCCTTCTTCTTTAGCCAGCCGTTTTGAAGTGAAAATAGCATCTTCATTAGAGACCTGGATGATCTGGTCTACAATTTCTGACTTATAAACCCTGGGAAAGAAGCCAGCTCCAATTCCTTGAATTTTGTGTGGTCCTGGTTTCCCTCCAGAAAGAACCGGCGAATCCTTGGGCTCCACCGCAATATTTTTATTGCGATATTTTTTCTTCAAAATCTCCCCGGCTCCGGTGATGGTTCCTCCCGTTCCCACTCCCGCCACAAAAAAATCCAAATTCAAATCTCCCAAATCCCTTATTATCTCCTCTGCCGTGGTCTTTCTATGGATTTCGGGATTGGCTGGATTGTCGAATTGCTGAGGTTGAAAATAGCCAAATTCTTCAACAAGCTCTTGTGCCTTCTCCACCGCTCCCCTCATCCCTTTTGCGGCTTCAGTTAAAATTATCTCTCCTCCCAAAAATCTCAAAAGTGCTCTTCTTTCTAAACTCATGGTTTCTGGCATGGTGAAAACACATTTGTAACCTTTCACTGCTGACACCATAGCTAAAGCTATTCCCGTATTCCCAGAAGTTGGCTCTACTATGGTCATACCGGGTTTCAATGAACCATCTTTTTCCGCGGCCTCGATCATGGAAAGTCCGATTCTGTCCTTTACCGACCCACAAGGGTTGAAGTATTCAAGTTTGGCAACCAAAATGGCATCTTCTCTTCCAACTAACTTGTTGATTTTAACCAAAGGGGTTCTGCCGATGGTTTCTAAAATACTATTATAAATCATTTTTGTAAAATTTTAATCTAAACAACTGATTAGACTACCCATTCTTATTGGGGCAGAAAAAGGGTTATCATAAGGAATATCGTCAAAATCCAATTTTTCCTAAGTGGAGAAATTTTGAGATTCGTGCGAATTATTTTCGTCCCGATTGCGAGGATAAGTACAACTTTCAAAGCGTCTGTTTATATCACCAAAAACATAGTCATAAAGATCCGTCTAAGAAAACCACGGTGCTAAAAATTTATTATCCTCCTAAATACGCTTCTCTTACCTGTTGATTATTAGATAAATTTTTAGCGGTGTCTTCTAAGACTATCCGACCTGTTTCCATCACATACCCCCGATGGGCAATCTGCAGAGCCATATGGGCATTTTGTTCCACCAAAAGGATGGTAGTTCCCTTTTGATTTATCTCTAAGATGGTAGAGAAGATGCTTTTAACTAACATAGGAGCCAAACCCAAGGAGGGCTCGTCCAAAAGCATCACCTTGGGGGAGGACATCAAAGCTCTACCAATGGATAACATCTGTTGTTCTCCGCCGCTCAAAGTCCCAGTATTCTGCTTTAATCTTTCTTTCAGTCGGGGAAAAAGCTCAAAGACTTTTTCTAAATCATTTTTTATCTCCTCTTTATCCTTACGAACATACGCCCCCAATTCCAGATTTTCCAAGGTAGAAAGATTAGCGAATATCTTTCTTCCTTCCGGAGCCTGAGAGATCCCCCAGTCTACTATTTTATGAGGCAAAAACTTATCAATTCTTTTTCCATCAAAAATGATCTTGCCAGACCGTGGTTTTAAAAGCCCGGAGATGGTATTTAAAGTAGTGGTCTTGCCCGCTCCATTAGCTCCGATCAAAGTGACAATCTCCCCTTTCTTAACATAAAAAGAAATCCCTTTGATGGCATGAATCGCCCCATAATAAACATTCAAATCCTCAATCTCTAAAATTTTTCTCTCTTCATCCATACTTTTTTATTTGGTATTCGTCATTCGTCATTGATTTTATGCCATCTCCTCCCCCAGATAAGCCTCAATCACCTTGGGATCTTTTTTTATCTTCTCCGGAGGACCTTCTGAAATTTTGATTCCATAATCCAGCACCAAAATTCTTTCGCAGATCCCCATCACCACTTTCATATCATGTTCGATTAGAAGTATGGTCAAATCAAATTCCTCTTTTAGCTTTTTTATTAAATCCATCAAACTCTGCGTTTCGTGGGGATTCATCCCTGCAGTTGGTTCATCTAAAAGTAAAAGCTTGGGATCGGTTGCCAATGCTCTGGCGATTTCCAATCTCCTCTGCTGACCGTAAGGAAGATTTTTCGCCTTTTCGTTCTTTAGATTTTCAAGTCCTAAAATTTTTAAAAGATTTAAAGCTTTAGAAGTTAGGGTTTCCTCCTCCCCTAAGAAAGCATCGGTCCTCAATACCGAGCTTAGCATCCCCTCTTTGGAATGGAGATGACAGGCGGTTTTGACATTGTCTAACACGGAAAGATTGCTGAAAAGCCTGATATTTTGAAAGGTCCTTCCTACTCCGAAAGAAGTAACCTGGTAAGGTTTCTTGCCATTTAGTCTTCTTCCTAAAAAGAAAATATCACCGTAGGTAGGAACATACACCCCGGTAATCATATTAAAGACCGTAGTTTTTCCGGCACCATTGGGACCGATCAAACCGACCAGCTCCCCTTTATCCATACACAAATCCAATTTCTCCACTGCTTTCAACCCGCCGAAATGCATGGAACAATTTTTGATTTCAAGGATAGACATAATTATCGTGCACGTTATTCGTTATCGTTTTGAGTGCGTGCAATTCATGTGGAACATCCCACCAGAGGCGGGGAATTGCCCCTACCCCTTCCCATGGGCGACCACGAGGATCGCCCCTACGTCTTACCCATCCACCCTACGCTTTTTTAATGAATATATTTCTAATTCTTTGCAGACTTAATTCCTCCACTCCGAAGATACCTTGAGGACGAGTGAGCATTAGAACTATCAAGATGAAGGAATAAATTACCATTCGATAATCTTTTAGTATCCTTAAGAATTCTGGAAGTATGGTCAATATTATAGCGGCTAAAATAGAGCCGGTGATACTTCCCATTCCTCCTAAGACCACCATTATAATAACTTCGATTGATTTCATGAAGGTGAAACTATTGGTATGGAGATACATCAAATAATGTCCGAAAAGACCGCCGGCGATTCCGGCAAAAAAAGCGCCGATGACAAAGGCATTCACTTTATAATAGGTGGTATTGATCCCCATAGCTTCGGCGGCTACTTCATCCTCCCTCACGGAGAGAAAAGCTCGACCGTGAGTAGAATGAACTAAATTTCGGACCACCACTATGGTCAAAAGCACAAAGAATAAAACCCAGAAAAGATTGGTATATCCGGGAATATCTGCAAAACCACGAGCGGCACCGACTGCATCAATATTGAGTATTATCACTCTTATGATCTCTCCAAATCCTAAAGTGGCAATTGCCAGATAATCACCCTTTAATCTTAATGATGGAATACCTACTGCCAAACCTGCGAAAGCGGCTAAGGTTCCACCCAATAAAAGGGCAAAGACAAAAATTATCGACTTGGCTAACCAACCGAACATTACCACTGAGCTTACGGATCTAATTAAGCCACCCCCTAAATAATAGGTAAATGCCGCGGAGGTATAACCCCCAATTGCCATAAATCCCGCATGCCCGATGGAAAATTGACCGGTGAAGCCATTGATCAAATTCAGGCTCACCGCCAACATTATATTTATTCCACACAGGATAATGATTTGCAGAAAATAAGGATTGATCCTTGAGGGCAGATAATAATTAACCACCAGAAGAAAAGCCAAGACCAGCACCAAACCCAAAATTCTTTTTATCTTTTTATTCTTCATCCTTTTTGCTCTACCTTACAAAGAAAACCAGCAGATTTCTTTGAACTCACCCCCTTTATTCCCCCTCTCTTTATAAAGAGAGGGGGATAGGGGGTGAATTTTCAGGATATCCTTCTACCTAAGTTGAAAAGACACTTTCCTTTATCAAAAACTATGACAACTAAATTGGAGAAGAACCTAATTTTGAAATCCCCCTTACTCCCCCTTTTTCAAAGGGGGAAGATCCTTTTCCCCCTCTTTGGAAAAGAGGGATTAGGGAGGCGGGATAAACAATTGTCCCTCTCAATTTTTAGTCACCCCCACCCTAACCCATCAAGGGGGAGGAATGTTACAAATCATGTACTCATTTTTTCTCGCAATCTGACTAAACTTTTTCTCCGGTAAAAGCGCCTAAAAGCCCTGAAGGTTTAAACAAGAGGATTAATATCAAGATGGCGAAGGCGATGGCATCTCTATAAGTGGAGGAAAAGTAGCCCACCACCATAACCTCGGCAATGCCCATAATCATCCCTCCTAACATCGCTCCTGGGATATTTCCAATTCCACCCAATACTGCGGCCACAAAAGCTTTTATCCCCGGCATAATCCCCATTAAAGGATCGATCTTGGGATTGGTCAAAGCGACTAAAATTGCGGCTACCGCAGCCAAAGCTGACCCAATCACAAAAGTTATGGTAATGATATTATCCGTGGCTATCCCCATGAGTGAGGCCGCTTCCCGATTAAAAGAGACCGCTCGCATGGCTTTACCGGTCTTGGTTCTCATAATAAAAAACTGTAACAGAGCCATCATGAGAAGTGACACTCCTATGACCATCATCTGTTGGTTGGTAAGAATCACCCCACCGGTGGAGATCAGATCCTTTTTGGCAATGATCTGGGGAAAAAATTTGGGATCTGCTCCAAAAATTAACTGTCCAGCATTCTCCAGAAATAAAGAAACTCCAATGGCGGTTATTAGAGCGGTCAATCGAGGTGCTTTTCTTAAAGGTTTGTAGGCTCCTCTTTCGATTATCACCCCTAAAAGGGCACAGGTAGACATTGAGACCAAAAAGACCACCAAGATCCCTAAAAATGTAGGTTTTTGAGCTATACCCAACCATCTGCTGGCATAAAAACCGGCAAAAGCCCCCACCATATAGACATCTCCGTGAGCAAAATTGATCAGCCTCAAAACCCCATAAACCATAGTATAGCCTAAAGCGATCAAAGCATATATCGACCCCCAAGCAATGCCGTTAATCAGTTGTTGGAGAAATTCGGACATAAAAATAAATTCCAATGTCGAATGACGGATACCGAATGACGAATGAAAACAAAGAATAAATGTTTAGGGGATAATAATAAAATGGAGATTTCCCTTTTTAAAAAATGACATGGGAGTTTTAGAGTCAGGACAGGGACAAGCCCTGTCCCTACAAAGAATTTCTCCACAAAGCGACTTTTCTAACACGCCTTTCGCTATATATTCGATATTCCTTTTTACGGATTTATGGTCTCCACAAATTTTACCTTCTGGTCTTCCACCTTCAGCACTACGGCGGGCTTTTTGGCATTTCGATTCTCGTCGATAGTAATTATTCCGGTCACTCCGGGAAAATCTTTGGTTTGGGCTATGGCATCTCTGATTTTTTTTCGGTTAGCTGGAGTATTTAGTTCTTCCATCAAAGACTTTGCCCCCTTGACATTTTCCGGACTTAAAATCCCTGATCTTTTTATGGCATCACAGGCGATCTTCGCCGCATCATAACCCAAAGGAGCCATGGCATCCGGAATCTCATTATATCTGGTTTTGAACTCTGTGATAAAATTTTGGATTTCCGGTCTTGGATCCTCCAAAGTATAATGATTGCTATAATAACAATTATTCAAAGCTTTCTCACCTATCTCTAAAAGCCGGGGGGAATCCCATCCGTCCCCACCGATTAATGGAATTTCGATCCCTAAGTCCCTGGCTTGTCGAGCGATCAGACCCACCTCGGTATAATATCCGGGAATAAAGATCACATCCGGCTTTTTGGCTTTGATGGAGGTCAGCTGAGCTCTGAATTCAATGTCACCTTCGGAATAAGATTCATCGCATAATATCTTTCCTCCTAATTTGGTGAAGGTGCCGGTGAAGAACTGTGCCAACCCCACACTGTAGTCGTTTTTTACATCCTTTAAAATTGCGGCTCTGGAAACCCTAAGGGTGTTCCAGGCAAATTTAGCCATCACCTCACCCTGAAAGGGATCAATAAAGCATACCCTAAAGATAAAGTCTCCCACCGAAGTTACTTTAGGATTAGTGGAGGAGGGAGTGATCATAGGAACCCCAGCATCCTGACAGATCGGAGCGGCGGCTAAGCTACGAGAAGAAGCCACCTCCCCTAAGACCAAAAGAACTTTATCCTGATTGACCAATTTCTTAACCGCAGTTGCCGCTTCTTCCGGTTTGGACTGATCATCCTCCACAATGATTTTTATCAGCTTCCCGTTTATCCCTCCCGCTTTATTCACCTGGTCGATCGCCATTTCAATCCCTTTTTGAGTAGACTTACCGAAAGTAGCGGTGGTTCCAGTTAAAGAACCGAATTCACCCAAGAGGATTACATCTTCTTTCTTGGCACAGGCTAAGAGTAATAGCCCCGGAATTAAAAAAAACATCAACCATTTGAAAGCTTTCATTCTTCCTCCTATTTATGCTTTTTTCAAAAGTTCAATTCCTACGGATCCAGACTTCGGACAACTCAGAGTAGTTAATTACATCCAAAGTCGAGGTTTGTCAAGGGTTTTTTGGGGAGGACTGTGAGGGAGACAGTGAAATTGTATCTACCGAGAAGAATAAGGGTCTGGCTCTTTTGTTTCTTTTTCGACTCGTCTATAAATAAGTTTAAAAACCGCGAAAGCAAGCTTTCGCACTCCAAAAGCGCTTTTTCAACAGCTCTTCACCTATGATATAAATGATCCGAGCAAAGATACCTTTATCAAATATTTTGATTTGGTGATGAGGAAAAAATTAGCCTGCTCCACCGCCGGAACCGCCTGAGCCTCCACCCCCTCCACCGGATGCACCACCCCCAGTTCCAGCGGCTGAGCTCATAGTAGTTGTGGCGGCAGTCATAAGTGAAGATAACGATTCTCCCAATCCAGACGGGGAAAAATCAGAAGGTGCGCCGCTATAAACATACCAAGGGACGAATGTAGCGTGTTCTCCTTTGGGTATCATCTCCGCAATCTTTTTTACAACATCTTTGGGCAGACCCAAAACAACTCCGTAGACCAAAAATCTCCCTATGTTCTCTAAGAAAAATCGACTACCAGAATCTCTGAACTGATATTTCTTAAGATACTTCTTTAATGCTTTCCATTTCTTGACTTCCAATTCAAACTCCGGGGTTCGCCTCGGAATAGAAGAAGCCAACATCAAAAGAATAACAACACTGGCACCTGGAACAATTGCCCATTCCTCAATTAGAATTATAGAAACAATTGTGATAGGAACAAGAATCAGGCTTAGTATTATTCCTTTTTTTCTGGCTTTCAGACTATCTTTTTCCCAATATCCCTTGGATTCGCCCCGTTCTTCCACCTCTTCTTTCCATCCCTTAAACCACTTGACGAATTTACTCCGACTTTTTTGTAACGTTTTAAAATCAATTACATCATTCCCTTCAGCCAAATCGTCAAAAATGGAAGTTAAAAGACCGTCTTCAAAATCCTGTAAATTCTTTTTATTTTCTGAATAAAAGTTGCGATTAAACTCCAAAGAGTAAAGACGCTTTTTAGAGGAACCAAAGATTCCTTTCTTTATTTTCATCTCCTCTTTGATCTTCAAAAAACCTCGTCGAGCTAAATCGAGCAAGGTGCCTACCAATGCTTGCCCGCTCGCCTGCCCCCGGTATAAAAGATGGCTTAACAACGCAGGCGATATGTCTGATGGAAACTCAGAATATAAAGTGTCCGGAAAATGGACTTTGTATTTTCTGCCATAGCGGTTATAGAGACTGAGCACTGTAAAAAGACCGATTCCACTTATTCCCAAAACTATCCATGCCCCATATTTTTTCCGAGCTTTTTTAGTTTCTTGTTTTTTTATCCATTCCTCCCTTTTTCTATTAGCCTCACCTGCCCATTCTTTCTCCTCCGCCAGTATCTTTGGAACCACTTGTTCTGGTATCACATTTTTAATCTGTGAAAACAAATTGATCGGATATATTGCCCTGACTTCCCAAAAAGTGTTTGCGGGCAGAATGCGAACCTTTGCTATGAGCGATCCATCACCCAAGATCTCAATAGCACCCCATAAAGGACCATGAGCCCAAGCTTTTACTTCTTCCCTACTAATCGATTCTGGTCGATAAATGGTGACTTCTACTTGACCAGAGAGCTTATTCCAACCAGTCCCAACAAATTTGTGATACAAAACCGCCGCATCTTGGTAAAGTTTCACCACATTCAAGATTTTGTAGGAGATAATGAAACTGCGAGTCTCATCCTGGGCATCAAAGAACCATTTGGCATGGATTGACTCGGAAGTCTCTTCATATTGGTAGGCTCCTTCCTCCTCTTTTTCGCTCCTCCGGTAGGTTTTGCCTTCCTCACCTATAGAAAAATTAACAACCCCACCGGTCTTCTCAATTGGCAAAAAGTAAGTAGCCCAATGAAAGTGCCCTTCAAACCTATATGTTCTTTTCTCCTTTATATCCATACTACCATCGGAGTTCAGTTGGGCTTCGATCATCACGGATTCAATATGATAATCTTTTTCCGCCAAAGCTTGAGAAGCCCAGCCAAAGGAAAAAACGATGAAAGAGAAAAAGAAAAATTTCGCTAACTTTTCAAAAAATCTAAAATTGGTTTTCATAATTTTTTTTGAATAACTTGAAAAAACGAAGAAAGGTGTGATGCTACTCTTCTCCGGTTTCTTCTTTGCTCGCTGGAAAAGTCCCCAATTTCTAATCTAATTCACTTTGTGCTTTGTCCCGGAATTAACAACCCGGCGGTGGTCCTCCTACGAACAAGTAGTTAATTAAGTAAGCCACATCAGCACTATTGACTCTCCCATCCCGGTTGGCATCTCCAGCCTGTAGGGTAGGAACAGGGTGAGGACCACCTATGAAGAGGTAGTTTATCAGATAGGCAACATCAGCTGAGTTGATCACCCCATCAGAATTAGCATCGCCAGCCAGAAAGATGCTGAAAAAGTTGTCGCTTTTATCATAAGGATTACCATCCTCGGCATCTGAAACCCTGACCAGACAGCTCTCCGAAGGAGTATCCGGTATACTCCATAAATATGTCCCATTATTTTGGGTGCCTTCAATTGGCAACCAACTTATCCCAGCGTCTGTGGAATACTCTATCTTAACCAAGTGACCGGGAAACCATTCACACCTCCAGGTGATCTCCTCCGTTTTCCAAACACACCAGTTCTCTCCACCATCGGGCGATGTGACCTCGATACGAGGAACTATCACGATTAATGTCACTTTAGCTTCATGCTCATGCCCTATCCCTTTTTTCCCCTTGCCCATCTCCGTGGCAGTAATCGCGATGGTATATTCGCCACCTGGGGTTGTATCTGCAGTAGTTATGGTCAAAGTAGAGGTGTCGCCATATGGGTATTTAATTACCGCCTTATCAAAAACCCAAGCGGTCCCTGGTGGTAAGTCGGAAACTGATAAAGAGCAAGTAGAGCTGAATCCGTAGAGAGAATTCAAAATCACTTTACAATATGCAGAATCTCCCGCGACAAGCGTCATAGTGTCTGGCTGGACGAAAATGGTGAAGTCTGGACGGACAATGGAGAAGTTAGTCTCACTGGTATCACAGGGCATTGAATCTATATCACATATCCTCACCCAACAAGAGTCTGAAGGCTCAATCGGAACCCTCCAGAGATAACTCTTGTCTGATCCTGCAGAGTCCACGATCGTGGAGCAGGAAACCAAATCTGTGAAATATTCTATTTTGACAAATTCGATACAAGACGAAGTCCAGGTTATTTCATATGTGCTGTCCACAATAAGAGTTTCCCCACCATCGGGGAAGGTTAGCACGAGCGACTGCTCGGCGATAGTGAAGTTGCCATCACTTTCGTCATTAGGGTATCCATCCAGAGCATCTGAAATTCTCACTAAACAATTAGGGGAGGGTATATTCTCTACCTCCCATGAATAAGCGCCACTATTTTCAGTCCTGGGGGTGATTTCAAGCCAATGGTTTCCTGAATCTATCGAATTCTCAATTTTGACATAGCCGGTGAAATTCTTTGATACCCAAGTGATATTTTGGATGTTCCCGGGACACCACGTCTCACCTCCGTTGGGTGAGGTGACCTCAATCGAAGGCGGAGGAACCGGCATACAGAAAGGAAGATTATCTCGGGGAACGTAGCTTTTCACACCTTGACGGGTGAACTTAAGGTGGCTGGAGGGTGGCCACCAAGTGCTGTCTATACAAACGTACATAGTATCTTCGATTCTAAAGGTCAATGTGGCAAGTAAAGTTTTCTCCCCTTCCCACCATTTACGACTGGTAGAGGAAAACGAAAAAAGAGCCAGCCACATATGCGGCGGGACGAACGCAGAATCTTTATCTCCGTTAAAGTAGTGCCAAGAGCTGTCACTGGCTACACTGAGGTAGGCAGTCCACTCCAGTCCTTGCTCCTGCCCTGCCAGCCAGGCCATACGATTGCTATCCAGTTCGGAAGGGTGAAAGTAACGCCAGATGCTTCTGGGAAACCTCACATCAGAGGGATTCATGATATTCCGATTCCAATAACCAGACAAACTGCAATAAGCAGTCGGATTTGTGCGAGTCCAGGCAAGAGGAATCACAAAAGCTACGATCGAATCCTGCACCCATAAGCTATGATCTCCCCAATAAAAGGTGTTGGAATCGTGGGTCACCAAAAGAGGAACATACAAAAAGCAGGGAAAGTCCTTCCCCGGAGTATTGATACAAATTGTATCCACTCCATCAATAAAACAGGTATCTGTTTTTGGCCAGAAGATAATATTCAAGGTGTCACAATAGCCCAAGTCCCATGAATATCCGTAGTCTCCAGAATCAGCACCACAACAGACATCCACCGAGTCCCCTGGATTACATGGAAACCGAGCCCAGGAGTAATTGCAAAAGACCAATGGCAGTATTGCGAACAGAAAGAATGCGAAATTTCTTCTTATTCTATGGCTCATTTCAAGAAAACTTAGTGAACTTTGTTGTCAGAACCTCCCCGACGGGAGGGCGTCTGCCCTCGGTCCTGACACTTTTTAAGCGTCATCTGTAGAGCTCCTGACGTAACTAATTAAATCTTACAAGTGAAATCTTCAAACTAATTACAAGATAATCTCAAAACGGCTAAAAGTCAAGCTAAATTTCCTCAATTGTCAACGCAAATAGAAAATGTCATGTTTTTTGCAAATAGAAAATGTCAGTAATTTATGGTTATGAGTTCATTTTCTTTTTCATTGATAAAGGATTGGAAGAGTTTCATTTTTTCCTTTGATATGG
>Ga0315289_10002410_pt1 | contig 28664 bp, 24 predicted proteins | sample YL17G11_40_MG_FD_203452 | JGI IMG/M metagenome (GOLD analysis project Ga0315289, IMG submission 203452) | Sediment microbial communities from Yellowstone Lake, YNP, Wyoming, USA - YL17G11_40 | ecosystem: Environmental > Aquatic > Freshwater > Lake > Sediment | place: USA: Wyoming | collected... | reverse complement strand
CAGTCGCATGATTGACCGGAAATCCAGCGACCGGAGAATGCCGTCGGGCATCCTCCGGTCTTTTTTTATCTTCAGCCTGGTGATTTTCTGCTACGGACTCTATCAGGACGCCGGCTTCAGGTCCGTCCCGGCCAGCCGCACACCAGTTATTGCAGCCACGCCGAGAGGACGGGTTGTATCGCATGTGGCGCAATCCGGCGAAACGTTCGACGATATTTTTTCCTCGCAGGGTCTGCCGCCGGTGTATGCGAACGATTGCAGCAGATTCCTCAAGCCGCTGGGTTTTTCTCTCCTGTTTCCCGGTGATTCGCTCGTGTTTCGCTTCAATCCGGACAGCTCTCTGGACCGGTTTTCGCTGCTGTCGCGGCTTGCCTGCTGGTACGATGTTGCCGCCGGTCGCGACAGCATCACGGCGCAACGAAGGCCGGTCGTGGTCTGGTCATATGAATGCTTTGCGCGCGGCATCCTGAGCACCTCTCTTGCCGAAACCATGGATTCACTGGATGTCGATGGCGCGGTTGTCAACGGCATTGCCGACATTTTCGCCTGGGACATCAACTTTTTTATGGACCCGCGCGCCGGCGACTCGGTGGAAGCGGTCTTCGACGAGTATTATGCCGACGGCCGGAACGCCGGCTGCGGCCCGGTCCGGGCAGCTCATTATGTCAATAGCGGCCGGTCGTTCTGGGCCATAGGCCTTTGCGGACCGGACGGCCGCACCGCCTACTACGATCTGGATGGAAAATCGGTGCAAAAGGAATTTCTCAAGGCCCCGCTCCGTTATAACCGCATCAGTTCGCGTTTTTCCTTTCATCGCCGCCACCCGGTTCTAGGCATCGTGCGGCCGCATCTGGGCATCGACTATGCCGCTCCCAACGGCACGCCCGTCTATGCCGCCGCCGATGGGACCATCGCCTTTGCCGGGACCGAATCCGGCTTCGGGCATCTGGTCCGCCTGCGACATGGAGGATCGTATGAGACCAGCTATGGTCATCTGGGTTCGTTCGGCCGCGGCATATGCGGCGGCACCCATGTGCGCCAGGGCGATCTGCTGGGATATGTGGGCTCAACCGGTCTGTCAACGGGTCCGCACCTGGATTATCGCATGAAAGCGAACGGCCGATTCATCAATCCCATGACCGTGAACCTGCCTTCCAAATCGGGCGTTTCAGACAGCGAACGCCCTCTATTCCTGGCGATCAGGAACAAATACTGCGCCATCATGCGGTATCGCTTTGCGCGCAGGACCGGCAGCTGGGTGCTGGGGATCACCAATAATGCGGACACGCTCCGGACCGCTGAATTCAAATACCCAACTTCATTAAGGGATGCCTCCCATGTCGTCGGACCAGGTTCTTGAAAAAATCCGTAAAGAGATCATCGACTCGGGCCGCGACGCACGTTACAAGACCGGCGCCTATCTCTTCGTGCTGAACGGCCTGGAGTTTTATCTCACCAAAATCGGAGAACAGCGCCATGTAACCGGACAGGAATTTTCGCGCGGCCTGGCGGAATTTGCCGTGAAGCAGTTCGGGCCGCTCGCACTCAAGGTCCTGACCGGCTGGGGGATCCGCGCCACCGCGGATTTGGGCAACATCGTGTACAACCTGATCGGCATCGGGCTCATGACCTGCCGCGAAAAAGACAAGCCGGAAGATTTTGCCGATGTTTTCAATCTGGCGGAATTTTTCAAGCAGCAGGATTATTATCCCATAGACAAAGAGCATATCCGGAGGATCCGCGGGGCTTGATCATCCCCGGCCGCATCATGTATCTTAAACCGTTTAAAAACAGCCTGAAACTATAATGCCGGTTTAGCTCAGTCGGTAGAGCAACGGACTGAAAATCCGTGTGTCCGCAGTTCAATTCTGCGAGCCGGCATTTTTAAAGCCCCGAAATTTCATGATTTCGGGGCTTTTTTATTTGGAACTCCCCTGCGGTCACAGGTCCGCCGGGCTGACAACGGCCAGGCCGGGTTTGTTAAGGACGCGGGCATAGATCATGGTGGTCGACACATCGCTGTGGCCGGGGAGTTCCTGGACAGCGCGGATACCGGGCCCGCCTTGTAAGAGCCGGGTGGCAAAGGCATGGTGCAACGCGCGACGACTCACGTGCATGGTGAGGACGGTCCGGATATGGGCGGGCATTTTCACGCGAATAAAATCATTGAAACCGCTTGATCCAGAACAAATAGAACTTGCTTATAGGCTCAGAAATACCTAATTTGTTAAGATGGATAGGTATTCGTTCCCTGCCGGCCTGGAGACGGGTTGGAGCCTGAATATCCAAGATATAGTGCCGGAGGTATCATGACTATACAAATCCGGAAGGCCAAACCCGAAGATCTTCCCGCGCTACAAGATATTGCCAGAAGGACAATCGACCAATGCTATCGTTCCTTCCTGGGTAACGAGGGCGTTGATTGGTACATAGGAAGTGGTGAATGTGATCGCGAAATTGAGAGACATATTGGACATTGTGTTGTCGCAACTCAAAAAGACAAAATTGCCGGATTCTCGATGTTCTTTGACAACATCCTTCACTTCATTCTTGTTGACGTTCAACACCACAGAAAAGGAATAGGATCAGAATTGATTTCCTATGCAGAGAAATCACTATTCACTGCTGGTCATGACATCATTCAACTTGAGACAATAGACGGAAACCAGAATGCATTGGACTTCTACTTGAAAAACGGCTGGACTATTGTCAGCAAACAGAAGGACAAGACATACGATTTCATGAGAAACATTCTTGAGAAGGCCTCATCTCGGACTCCTGTCGGATCATAGGGAGACAAATCCTATGGCGTCAGCCAATAGCCAAGAGAGAAGACAGCATAGCCAGCTGTTCAACCATGACCTGTGCCGGCCTGCAAATACACCGAGTGTTTAGAGTCTCCGTCAGCAACTAATACGTTTTTTGCGTAGATGTCTCTATGGAGATCCTCCATTTTGGAGTATGCGCTTTTTCGGGCTGGACTCTGGTTTCTGGCCTCTGGCCTCTCCGGCGAAGCCGGCTTAGACTCTTGTGTGTGCGCTCTGTTCACTCATAACTTCCCGAAAGCAATTGAGTGGACGAAAAAGGTTCAAGGCAACTAAGAGCCTATCCGAAAACCTCTAGCGGGCGTCGGCCGGCTGCAAACGTCGCCGGCTTCGTTCCGCTTCCTCGGCATATCGCCCCGGATATTCCTCGGTCGCGCGCCTCGCCGGCGCCGCTTTCGCACGGCCTTTGGCCTGCGCCCGAGGTTTCCGGATAGGCTCTAAATAAAAACAGCTACTTAAAAAGTATCCGCTTTTTTGTGTTTGCAGGACGATCGATTTGCGATGATTTCCTTGACTTGCTCTGCTATTCACCATTTCAGCCGGCCATAAATACAGCGTCCTTTTTTAAGCGCGAAGGAATTATTTGAAGCATTGGAAATTCGTCCATTAGCAAAACATGACTCAATTCTGGTTGCAGGAAGTGCCGGGTGAAAATTACGAACATTGATGGAAGGGCGGACATGCGAAAAAGGGTTCGACCACCGAGCAAAAGAAACTGATGCAGAGTCGCTTCCATCCGCTCTTTTTGCCATAAACTTTACGTGCAAAATACTTGGCCAGCTCGTTTTCACAAACATAGCTATTTGTCGTCCATAACCAGGTTTCGTTAGAACATCCCCTTTAATACTATCGACGGGAAACTCTTGGTAAGTCCTTCCAGACATCCCGTTTGCTATTTTCCCTTCACTAATAATAATATCAGAATTTCTGGCATCAAACAAATCGAATTTAAGATAGATTTGATATGAATAAAGACAACCAAATTGAACAAAGGTTGTTTCGACTTTTTCCGTATAAGACCAGGTGCAGGTATCAACAGAGCAAGAAAAAGTGCTATCTGTTTTTATTGTATCCAATTTTATACTATCTTGGCATTGCTGCTCACAAGAATAATGATCGACTTTTACGTTCATTGCACTTATAGCTTGTGCATGAGAAGAAATCCTAAAAAAAACGAAAATGCATAGAAAAAGGGCAGACCCGCGGATTTTATTGGAAAGAAATTTAAAAATTCTATCCATACTAGCTCCTATTTTGTATAGGTTCGGGCTATTCCATATCCATTTAATAGAAATATATAATAAAAAGGCAAAAATAGTATTGCTGATTAAAATATCTGTATTCTGTCAGAAAACAGCAACACTCCATTTGCGGTACTCAAAACTGAAAAGCCGCAGAAATCCATATGCCCGGTTCCTAAATAAGCGGATATCTCCGCGGATATACCTCACTCGCGAGCAAGGGTCTCTGCTTAAAACACGATCGGCGGGGTGTCCTTTTCCCTGCAATTCAACCCCATATTCCAGTATTGCGCTTCGCCGTGCGCGATCCGGAAGATGAAGATTTTATCATTGGGATAGGCCTGAAAAACCTGATTGAGCCACGGGCGGTCTTTAAAGAGCTTTTTTTCTAGGGCCGCATCACTCACCTGTTCGATTTTTCCGGTGATCCGCACCTCAGCTCGACGCATGCCCCCTATCGGCCGGCAGGGCCCCCGCGGCCGTGAAGGAATACCGCGTAGACGGGTTTATCTGCAGGGATCGTGATCTTCCCTTTCGTAATCCTGCCTTCCGCACAACTGCGCATATGGAAGTCCACCATCGTATAGGCCATTCCGTCAATAGCGGGCGCCGTGATTTCCGCACCCATTCGCGCCACCAGCACCGGGGCGGTCCCCGCGCTTAGCATGCATCCCGGATTGTTCCTCCAGCCGTCGTACACCACCAGTTTGCTATGGTCAAGTTTAAAGCCGGTGTTGAAGCTGGTACTCACCAGCGAAAGGAATGCGTCCTGCGTTTCCGTCAACGCCTTGCCGTCACGCGCGGTCAGAGAGAACGCCAGGTAGAGTTCGTCCCGGGCGACCGGGTAGGCGATGCCCGGCGGGTTAATGACGGTCACTTTGTCCAGAACAACGCCGTTTCGGAATTTTACGGGCCCGCCGTGCTCGGCATAAAATCCCGTGTACATAGCGGAGCGCGGCGAGTCGAATTTCATGTATGCTTTCTGCCAGTTATATTCGATATTGTCGCTGGGCCGGAGCGGCACCGTCTCTTCCCCCCCATACATGAGCACCGTACCTGCAACCGAATCGTTTTCCCGCGTTGTGTCGATATACATCCGCGATCCGTAGCGGAACGTCGTCGGCCGGATGCTCGGTCCGTACTGACCATAGGAGACCCCGAAGTCCATGGATGCAGGATCGTAAAGGCTTTTCCTGCCAAAGACGTAGGTCGTCGGATTTTGCGCAGGCTGGAGGCACATGTTCTTGAATATCTCTCCTGCGCCCTGCATTGCCGACTGCATGACTTCATCGTGACGGTAATGCAGGCCTTCGGGGTTATTGTCCCAGGGAACCGTCAGGTCAAGCGGCCCGCTATACGGTTGCTTGGAGTCGGAGTCGTGCAAGCGGTTGGTCATGACATGCCAGCAGATCGCGTCAAAATCCTGTATGGATGCAAGCGCCACAATCTCGTACGGATATTCCGCGCGATACTTTGCCGGATTTTCGTAGCCCACTTCATAAAGGAAGTATGGTTTGTCGGGTATCCGCTGGGTCGTAATGTAGGTGATCTTATTGCGCAGCCGCGGCGGGCCGTCCAGACGGCTCTCCCATGGAAAACGTTTGTGAAGACTGTCGAAATGCTGGCCGATGGCATAGTTGTGCATCGAAACCGCATCGCTGTTCTGGAACTTCCACAGTGATTGAATATCGTAGGCATCGCCGGCATCGGCCACGCAAGGGCACAAACGGCAACTGCTGCCATATGACTTGAGCGCGGCGCTCTCGCGCTTCTTGTGCTCAACGAGAAGATTGACAAGGAACTCCAGCACGTCTTCACCCCGCCGGCGGTTGAAATCATCGCGCGAATAGGTGTCGTGCGCCGTCTGCTTCAAAAGGGCCAGGACCTGGGGATTCGGATCGTGCGGTACGATGATATCGGCCTCGGTCTTCAAAGGCATGAGCTGTATGGTGCCCGACGTCAGCGATTCCCCCGGAAGAAGGCTCAACCAGGCCGAACGCAGTTTTGCCTCGCCGCCATACTTGCGCTTAAGAAACCGGTGCCACAGACCAAGCAGTTCTTCCTGAAAAAAAGCCGGCAGCTTTTTCCATTCGCCCGTCAGCATCTTTCTCATCCACCGTTCCTCGTTTGACAACTCCCAGACTGCCATCTGCGGGTCGTCGCCCCAGCGGATGTTGTTACGATACGGATTGCGAAAATCGGCGCATTGTTTCCGGAACGCCATGCCGGCCGCCTCAATCCGGGGGTCCCAGATACGCGCCACGCTGAAGCCCGCGCTGATCCGGGCCGCCCCTCCGTTGCGCCGCGTGCCGCGCCCTACCAATTCGCTCATTGCCGCCTTCCAGGCCCGTTCCGTTGCGGTATCGTCGACAAGCCCCGCGTCGTCCGGCCCTGCGGGCGCGCGGTTGGTGGCGGAATTCCATACCTTAATGTCAAGCTTGTCGAGTTCATTGAGCCAGTACGCCAGGAGGTCGTTTTCCGAACCATCGCCTTTTGTAAAGCTCTTTGAAAAATCGGGCGTGTGCCACGTCCGGTACATGTTGAAGCCCAGGTCGTGCAGGCGATGGGCCGCGGCGGCAAGGTCCCGGTACGCTTTCTGCACCTTCTCTTCATGCTGCGCCGGCGTAACACCAGCATCGCGCACCGACTGGAGCACGTTCCATGCGTAGCTGAATGCGCCGATTGCTCCCCAGAACCGCACCCGTTTGTTCTTCAGGAAAAGATGACCGTCTTTGATCGTGACATACTCGCTGTCGGGCATGTCCGGCGCCGGATCCGCCGGTGCAAAGGAAATGACAAGCAATGAACAAACCAGCATTCGGTACGCGGAATTCAACGCCATAAACGCCGCTCCCTGAAGCGATAGGGATTGTATTTTCGCACGCAGGTGAGGTTATCAAAGAATTCTCCTTACACCCGCTTTATGCCGCCCTATGCTCAAAATAGTTGCCGGACTGGAGGAAGCCGATAGAATGGGCGTGCGGGTTCCGGGGCGTTGAGCGCAAGAGGCAAAGAAGACGGAATCGGAACATCGGCGATTGCGGCCTTCCCCGGTTTTAGCCGTGCTTAGGAAAGACGCACCATTGCATTGCGCGCAATAGCGGCAGGCAACGTATTTTAAGCTGGCACCTTCCATAAAGGAGCTGGACATGGAAAACGCTCAGAAGAATCCTGTTTATCCCTATGCGGATCTTTCAATAGAGTGCCCCTCAAAATCAGATAGGGTAACCGCGTTTTTTAGAATATTCTGTGGTATTCCCGTCTTATTTCTCTTTTTATTGCTGGTAGGATGCAATACCGGCAAAGGGGCCGCAATCGGCGGCGGCATTGTATTTCTGCCGGCCATGTTGACCATTTTGTTCAGGAACAAGTATCCAAAGGCATGGTTTGAATGGAATTGCTATTTATCGAAATTCGCGGCACGAATCTTTTCCTACTTGTTATTATTGCGCGACGAGTATCCGTCGACCGATGATGAGCAATTCGTGAAACTTGACTTGCGTTATCCTGATGTTTCGGCGGAACTGCACAGAGGTCTGCCTCTCTTCAAATGGTTTCTGGCCATTCCCCATTACATCGTGCTGGCATTCCTTTTCATCGCGGTGATAATCGTAACAATAATCGCATGGTTCGCCATTTTATTTACCGGCAAATACCCTCCTTCGATGCACGAATTCGTCGTGGCGGTCTTCCGGTGGTCGCTGCGGGTGAATGCATATGCCTTTTTTCTCGTAACCGATAAATACCCGCCATTCAAATTATAGGATGGGAACATGCCGCCAAGCGCGGCAGTGGCTGATCGGAGAGTGATGCATATCCTGTCTCCTGTGATCGCAATCGCCGCGACCGCAATTGAAAATAGCCAGCTTCTGGTTTCATCCAACGCTAAACATTACAGGCCGATAAAGGACCTTGATTTCAGGCGGTTTGCGCCGTGAGAATGGGTCCGATGGCATTTCATGCCATCCGCCCGCTATCGTACCCGAAGCGTCGCCGCCACCGGCTTTGGCGCACCGAGTTCCATGCTCCGCGGCGACGGGCAGGCGCCGCCGATGGTGATGCGGAATTCGCCGGGCTCCAGCCGCTTTTGTCCTTGATTGTCAACCAGCGCCAACATGTCGGGCGTGATCGTGAAGCGGAGCTTCTGTGATGCGCCGGGCTTGAGGTGTACGCGCGCGAAATCCTTGAGCGCATAGTGCGGCACGGGAACGGTGGCTTTGCAGTCGGTGATATAGAGCTGCGCGAGTTCCGTTGCGGTTGATGCGCCCGCGTTTTTCACCGTCACCTCGGCAACGACCTTCTCCCCCGCCGGTATGGATTTCGCGCTGAGCTTTAATCCACTGTACGCGAATTTTGAATAGCCCAGCCCGAAACCGAAGGGATAATATGGTTTCGCTTTCATATACCGGTAGGTGCGATTCGCCATGCGGTAATCATTATAGTTCGGAATATCTTTCAGCGAATAAGGGATGGTGATCGGCAGCCGGCCGCTTGGCGATGCCGCGCCGAAAAGGATGTCCGCCAGCGCATTGCCGCCCTCCTCGCCCGGATACCATGCGTAAATGACCGCATCCGCCATGTCGTATAGCTCCGGTTCGGCGATGGCGCTGCCTGAGGTCACCACGAGAATTATCTTTTTCCCCTTTTCATGTGCTTTGGCGCAGAGCCCCGCGAAGTATTTGCGCTGGTGCGGCGGCAGACCGATATAGGTGCGGTCGCCGATATCCTCCGACAGGATCGGTTCGAATTCTTCACCTTCAAAAAGCGTGGAGATGCCCATGACCGCGATCGTTACATCGTAATGCGCTGCCATGTTGGTGACCAGGTCCAGCGGGTTTATCCGCGGCTGAAACGCGGGGCACCCTTTTCGATAGTTGACAGAGCGAGTGTTCCCCGCTCGGTCGAGTATGCCCTCCAGAAACGTCGTGACCCGGTTGTTGACGGCAAAATACTGTCCGAGCATGACGTCGCCGTCAAATGCCATGGGGCCGGTCACGAAAAGCCGCCGCGCCTGCGGTCCGAGCGGGAGCAGACCGTCCCGGTTTTTCAGCAGAACCATGGATTTGACCGCCGTCTCATAGGCCAGGGCACGGTGCTTTTTACAATTGACAACGCTGACGGGTATGCGCGAATAGGGCACCTTTTCCGGCGGGTCGAAAAGCCCGAGGTGGAAGCGCACGGTCAGGCAGTTTTTGACCGCTTCGTCAACGTCCGCTTCCGTGCACAGGCCTTTGCGCACGGCATCGGCCAGATAGCGCGACGGCCCGCCGCCCATGTCGCAGCCGCCTTTGCACGCCAGCGCCCCTGCCTCCATGGCGTTTTTGGCGATCTTATATGATTTGTAAATATCGTCCGTTGCGCCGCTGTCGGTGATCACAAAGCCTTTGAATCCCCAGTCATCGCGCAGCACCTTCTTAAGGAGCCAGGGATTGGCGCAGCAATGCACGCCGTTAAGAAGCGTATAGGCGCCCATGACCGCGGAAGCGCCGGCCCGGACCCCGGCCTCAAAGGCCGGGAAATAGGTCTCGTACAGGTCTTTAAGGCCGACCTTGACATTAAAGTTGTGCCGGTCGCGTTCCGGGCCGCTGTGCGCGCCGAAATGCTTGAGGCAGGAGATCACTTTCAGGTAGCGGGGGTCGTCGCCCTGCAGGCCCTTGACATACGCGACCGCGAGCCGCGCCATGAGCACGGGGTCTTCGCCGTAGCCTTCCTGGCCGCGGCCCCAGCGCGGATCGCGGAAAATATTCACCGTGGGCGCGCCGCAGAGAAGCCCGGCCATGGGCCAGCGGCTGTTCCCGCCAAGGGAGGCGTGATATTTGGCGCGCACCTCATCGGAGATGGCCGCGGCCATGCGTTTGATGAGCAACGGATCGAACGTGGCGCCCAGGGCGATGGGTTCCGGGAACACCGTGGCAATGCCGGTGTTGGCCGCGCCATGCAGCGTTTCGGTCCATCCCATGGGCCCGCCCACGAAGAGTTTTTCCTTGCCCTTGATGGGCCAGCCGCCCCAGAACTGGTGGATCTTTTCGTCAAGCGTCAGGCGCGACATGAAATCGCGCACACGCTCGTTAATGGGCGCGGAAGGGTCGAGATAGCGCAGGTTCCGGGATGGTGCCATGATGGTTGCTCCTTATGGAATGCGTGGATGCGAAAACGCCAGCTACAACAGGATCGCCGATGCAGGTAAATCAATGGAATCGGGAAAGCGCGCGGCAGGCGCTATTCCGCCTTGCCCGGACCGATGTCCATGGACAGCGGTTCGCCTTCGGAGATAAAACGGGCGCTCTTGACTTCGCGCGTGGCAAGGCGCACGCCGCCGGCCTTGACGCCCTTGACAAGATAATCGGCCACCTTGAAGGACTCATTGAGCACGCGGATGCGCGGGGCGGGCTTGTATTCCACTTCGAGCATGGCCTTGTTGTCGGTGGTGAGCTTAAGGGGGGTGCACTTGTCGGGCACGATGGAATAGCCCTTGTTGATGATGAACTGCTCCACCTGACAGCGCTTGATATAGGGATACCCGGTTTCGTCGTCCCGATAGACGATGTTGAACGTGACGGCGGCAAGTGAATCCTTATCGGCAAAGCCGCAATAGAGCATCCCCTTGTCCACGAACACCTTATCGGGCGCGTCGATCACCGAGTAGGCGCCGGTTTTGCGGATGACCAGCATGCGATCATAGGCCGATACGTCGAAAAGCACCGACCCGCCGCATTCGTACCCCAGATACCCGGTGTCCCGGTCGTACTTGAGTTTGAGATTGCGCTGCGCCGCTTCGCGGACGTCAACCTTTTCAAACGAGACCAGTCTGGTCTTGCGCGGATAATTCCCGCCGTGCTTTTCGATGATCCCCTTGAGAAACGAAACCGAATATTCGGTGATATGGGCCAGATGGTGCTTGATCTCCTTGAGCCGCGCCTCCATCTCCTGCATCTCTTTTTTGGCCCGGTTGATGTCGTACTGCGAAATGCGGCGGATGGGAATCTTCAGGAGCGTTTCGACGTCCTCGTTGGTCACCTCGCGCCGGATCTCGCTTTTAAACGGTTCCAGCCCTTTGAACACGGCGTTTGTGACGCCCTCAACCGAGGCTTTGTCTTCGATCTTTTTATAGACGCGGTTCTCAATAAAAATCTGCTCAAGGGTTTTGGCATGGAGCTTGTCGCGCAGGTGACCGTCCTCGAGCTTGAGCTCGGCCGTCAGGACCTGCACCACGCGTTCGGCATTATGCCGGATCACTTCCGACACGCCCATCACCACGGGCTTATCGTCTTTAATGACCACGCAATTCACGGCAATGGATTGCTCGCATTCGGTAAAGGCATAGAGCGCGTCCTCCACCTCGCGCGAATGCACGCCGCGCGCCAGGCACACTTCGATTTCCACTTTGTCGGACGTGTAGTCGTTGATGGCGGATATCTTGATTTTATTGCTTTTGGCCGCCGCCTCGATGGAGGCGATCAGACTTTCGGTGGTGGTGCCGCAGGCGACTTCACGGATGATAATCGATTTGGGGTCCCTGGTATCGAGCAGGGCGCGCACGCGCACCTTGCCGTTGCCGTCGTTATACTCCGACACGTCGGCCAGGCCGCCGGTGGGAAAATCCGGAAACACCAGGTTCTGTTCGTCTTCCAGGCAGGCGATTTCGGCCTCAAGGAGTTCGACCGCGTTGTGCGGCAGGATCTTGGTGGCCATGCCCACGGCAATGCCTTCGGTGCCCTGGGCCAAAAGCACGGGGAACTTGGCGGGCAGCACCACGGGCTCTTTATTGCGGCCGTCGTACGACGGCACGAATTCGGTGATCTCGGGATTGAACAGCGTCTGGAGCGCGAGCGGCGTGAGCCGGCACTCGATATAGCGGGCCGCCGACGCCTGATCGCCGGTATGGATATTGCCGAAGTTTCCCTGTTTGTCAAGGAACAGGTCCTTATTGGCAAGATTGACCAGCGCTTCGCCGATGGAGGCGTCGCCGTGCGGATGGTATTTCATGCAGTGGCCCACGGCGTTGGCCACCTTGTTGAACTTGCCGTCGTCCATTTCGTACAGCGAATGCAGGATGCGGCGCTGCACGGGTTTGAGGCCGTCGTCGATGTGCGGGATCGCGCGGTCTTTGATGACGTACGACGCGTATTCGACGAAATTGACGTTGAATATCTTTTCAACGAATGCCATAGTGTAAATCCGTCGGGATTGCGGTGCTTTGCTTTTTTTGCCTTAAAGAATCCGGAAAAATCGCCGGATCCCGTCCATTAAATTCCTTCCCGCCTGCTGTCCCCTGATTTCTCCGACCTCCGACTTCTGCGCATCCACCGATCACCCTCCTTCGCTCTTAAAGCGGAGCTACGGTGGGGCAAGCCGTTTACCGATCACCAGCATTTCACCGTCCCCTGTCCCCTTCCCGCCTTCATACCAGCGATTCCATGATATACTCGCGCCGTTCCGGCGTGTTTTTGCCCATGAAAAATTCAAGCGTGTTGCTGATGGTTTTGAGCGACTTTACGTTCACTTCCACCAGCCGGATGTCTTCGCCGATGAACTGGCCGAACTCATTGGGAGAAATTTCGCCCAGCCCCTTGAACCGCGTCACCTCGGGACTGCCGATCTCCTTCATCGCCGTGTCGCGCTCTTTTTCGCTGTAGCAATAGCGCGTTTCGTTCTTGTTGCGCACACGGAACAGCGGCGTTTCGAGAATGAAGACATGTCCCGCCATCACCAGGTCTTCAAAGTAGGTCAGGAAAAACGTAAGGAGCAGCATGCGGATGTGGAACCCGTCCACATCCGCGTCGGTGGCGATGATGATTTTATTGTAGCGCAGCGTTTCGATGCCGTTTTCGATGCCCAGCGCCATCATCACATCATAGAGTTCTTCGTTTTTGTAAATTGCCGCCTTGTTCTTGCCGAACACGTTTTGCGGTTTGCCGCGCAGGGAAAAAATGGCCTGGGTCTCCACGTCGCGGGCCGATATGATGGAGCCGGCCGCGGATTGACCTTCGGTGAGAAAGATGGAGCTCGCTTCGCCCTTTTTGCCGTCGGAAAGGTGATACCGGCAGTCCTTGAGGTTGGGGACCTTGATCTCGACGCGCTTGGCGGCCTCCTTGGCCTCTTTTTTGACCGCATTCAGTTCCTTGCGCAGCTTTTCGTTCTGCACGATCTTGTTTTCGATCGTCTGCGCGGCCTCGCGGTTTTTATGGAGAAAGTCCACCACCGCGGATTTGACGTCGCCCACGATCCAGCCGCGGATTTCGGCGTTGCCCAGCTTGTTCTTGGTCTGCGATTCGAACATGGGCGACTGGAGCTTGATGGCCACCGCGCCGGCGATGCCTTCCCGCACGTCAACAGCATCAAAGTCCTTTTTATAAAACTCGTTGATGCCCTTGAGGAACCCTTCGCGGAAGGCGCTCAAGTGCGTGCCGCCGTCGCCGGTGTGCTGGCCATTGACAAAAGAATAATAGGTCTCGCCGTAATTGGCCGTATGCGTAAAGGCGAATTCGAGCTGTTTGCTCTTGAAGTGCGCCGCGTCGTAGAGCTTGGACTCGCCCACCTCGGCGTCCAAAAGGTCTAAAAGGCCGTTTTTCGATTCGAACTTCTGGTCGTTGAAATTAAGCCTGAGCCCGCTGTTGAGATAGGCATAATTCCACAGCCGCTTTTCGACATATTCGAAATTGAACGTAAATTCGGAAAAAATCTCATCGTCCGGAATGAACTCGACATAGGTGCCGTTTTGCTCTCTGGTGCGGCCCTTGTCCTTGCCCTTGAGCTTGCCGCGCGAAAATTCGGCCTGATAAAATTCGCCGTCGCGGTGCGAGCGCACGATGAAATGGGACGACAGAGCGTTCACCGCCTTGATCCCCACGCCGTTCAGGCCCACGGAAAACTGGAACACCTCGTCGTTGAACTTGCCGCCGGTGTTGATGATGGAAACGCAGTCGATCACCTTGCCCAGGGGAATGCCGCGTCCGTAATCCCGGATCTTTACCGTATGCTCATCGATCTCGATATCGACCTTCTTGCCGTATCCCATGATATATTCGTCGATCGAGTTGTCGATGATCTCTTTGAGCAGCACGTAAATGCCGTCGTCGACATTGGAGCCGTCGCCCAGCCTGCCGATATACATGCCTGTGCGCAAACGGATGTGTTCAAGCGAATTAAGGGTCTTGATCTTGCTTTCGTCGTAGACAGCGGCGGGTTTTTGTGCCATATCGTGGAATTCGCGGAATCGGATTGTGGTGAAATTTTAAAATAATTTTCCTATGCCCCCAATACAAGCCGCATACGAAGATATTGGGTATTGCCGTGATGCTGAATCAATGGATGGTGGTATCATGCATGCCGGGTATCCGCAACCCCGCCCGTCACGACCGATAATATCAGCATGAAAAAGCACAATACGATATTGAACAGCGGGATCTGCAGCGGCGCCGGCAGGGAATAGACGATCGATACCGCCGGCAACCAGACAATCCAGGTGGACACCAGGATCGGCAGTATCGCCTTTTTTAAATGGCCGTCGCGTATCCGCGCCAAGGTCATGCGGGAATCATAGCCGCATCCGCGCCATAAGAACACCAGCGCATTGAGCGGCGCGCCCCAGATCGGATTGTAGACGAACTGATCGACCAGGACTTTGCGCGCCACGGTCCATCCGTCCGCCGAATTCCCGAAAATCGCACCTTGGATTCGGTAGAGCAGGTCCACATCCGCGCCCTTGAATCCCCAATACACGATCAGGAACCAGAAAAACGGGCCGGTCGCCTGGTTGCGGGTGTGCGGATTAAGCCGGATAAAGAGAAACGGCAGTGCGCCGCCGAAAAGCGCTGTTGATGGTATGGAATAGAAGAAGCCAAGCCGGCGCTTATGCTCGGCGACGGCCATAAACAGCGCGTGGACCGCGGGGATGAAGCAATAGCCGAGGAGGATCAGGACCGCAACAATCCAAAGAGCGATGCCGGGGATCAGGTTGGCGCGCGCCGCGTGAAGTGACAGAGCAAGGGATGGCGGAAGCCTCATGCTACCCGGCCGGCTTCACGATAGGCCCGGTCCAGCAGGTCCGTGACTTTCAGCTTTTCAGCCCACTGTTCCATATACCCTTTATCAAGCAATCCTGACCGGACCTTGATCAACCCGATGACATCATTCCACTGACGATCCGATACCTGCCCGCCCAGGCGATACCATTCGAGCTTGTTGAGCAGGACATCTTCCGGCGCGCCGATATTCAATACCACGCGAGAATCGGCATCATCCACCGATCGCTGGATCTTCCTTTGGAAAGCGATCCTGGCATAGGGGGTGTCCTTGAGCACGAACACGTCGATTTTCAGCATACTTTCGATATGAATCAGATTGAACGACGATCTGCGCCCTATGGCGTCCCGCATCATCACCGCATCGGCATAATAGCCATTCGCCATGAGAATTTCAGACAATGCGCCGGCATGTTCGGAGCGCATATCCGCAATGATATCCGCATCGAGCGTCATGCGCGCAATGCCGAATATGGAGCTGGCGACCGATCCGCCGATATAATAGTCGATGCCCAGCTGATTGAAAGCCGCAATCACCGGCATTATTGCGTTCAGGATTTGAGGATCAATCATTATCCCTCTTCCGCTCTAAAAAACCGCGATATTCGTCCGCCAATTTCTCTCCGTGGTGGTATTTGATAAATAGGATATCGATTTCCCGGTCCGGAAGATCAGGATGCGCTTCTTTGATGCCGTTCCACGCGCATCGCATGGCCGTACGCGTGAGCGCGGAAACGATGGAGAACTTCCTGGCAGCACCGGCCTTTCTCATCAGATCAAGCCATACCGCCTCCGCCTCCGGGCTTGTGTCCGTCACGGTTTCACGCATTGCCCATGCTCCTACTGCCTTTCATTCCCGTTCGCATCCGCCTGAACAGCGGATACGCTATCGCATACACGCCGATTCCCGTCATGGAGGCTAATATACAACTTCCAATGAACCATTGCGGGCCGTAGCGGACGATGCCGCCAAGCCACGACTGCATGGCTATGGGCATCCGCACGCCCGGGGCGACCATCTGGCCCACGGCGACTGCCGCGGCAATAATGAACGGCAGCAGCGGCGGCGGTGAAATTGACACTCCGATAAGCGCCAGCGGCCGGTTCATGCGGAACAGGAAGCTCGCGGCAAGCACCGTGAGCACCTGAAATCCATACAGCGGAGAGATGGCCATGAAGACGCCGAAAGCCAGGGATACGGCGGCGCGGCGCGGCGTGGCGTTCGCGCGAAGTTCCCGGCGCACGAGCCAGGTGATTTTCTGCCGCGCGGTCAATCCCGGCGCCGCGATAGTGCGCCAGGGAAGAAAGACGCGCGTCAGCGCGGCTTTGGAATTCACCGCGCTCAGGCGCAGGAAGTCGCGCATTGGCTGGAAATGCGAAACGCGTTCGGACGGCGGAAGATAGCGCAGGTGTATCGGTATTTCCGTGATGCCCATGCCGTTCCACGCTGCCCGGATCAGCACTTCAAGCTCCCAGGTAAAGCGTTCGCCATTGCACCCGAGCGCCACCACTGCGTCAATCGGATAGGCGCGGAACCCGCACTGCGTGTCATCGATCTTTCTCCCCGTATGGAACCGGAACCAGAAGGCGCCGAACCTTCTTCCCGCAGATGACCGGAAGGGCTGCGCTACCTCGTCCATCGGCAGGCGGCGGCTGCCGATGATGAGATCTTCGGGCGCGCGGCGGATCGCGTCGATAAACGCCGGAATGCTCTGCGCAAGGTGCTGCCCGTCCGCGTCCATGGTGATCGCATGCGTAAAGCCGCGCTCGCGGGCGGCCGCAAACCCGGCGCGCAATGCCGCGCCTTTGCCGCGATTGGCCTCAAACGCGATGCAGTGGACGCCGGCGGCCGCGGCAATTTCCGCGGCGGTGCGGTCGGTGGAACCGTCGTTGACCGCGATCACATCCGGCACGTGCGCCTGCGCGGCCGAGAACACCGCGGCAACGGTATGTTCGTTGTTGTAAACGGGGATGACGATGCAGATCCGGATATCGGACGGTTTCCGCGCCGGCGCGGCGGGCGCCTCATCGCGCATGCGGACCGGACCGCTTGTCGATCACGCGGAGCTTTTTCCGGCTGTCGCCGCGCAGGAACTGGATTGTCTTGACATTCGATACCAGCACGGGTATATGCACGCGCGCATGCGCCCGCAATGCCTCGGCAACGGCCGGTATCATGTCGGGCGTGACGGCCGCATGGATCGTCACCTGGTCCGACAGCGACGACGCGTCGCCCTCCAGCATGATGACATAGTCTTGTATTTCATCAAACTCATCGAGCGCATTGGTGATGGTCAGCGGGTAGATCGTGGTTCCCTTGACTTTGAGCGTTTGGGTTTTGCGCGCAAGAATGGGGCCCAGGCGCATGGAGTTGCGGCCGCACGGGCACGGCTCGCTCATTTTAAAGGTGATATCGCCGGTGCGATAGCGCAGAAGCGGCATGCCTTCCACCCCGAGCGGCGTTGCCACCAGTTCTCCCGGCGCGCCGTCGGGTACGGGGTTGCCCTTTTCGTCCAGAATTTCCGTATAGACAAGTTCCGGGTGCGCATGGCCGCCGTTTTTGGCCGTGCACTCGCAGAAAGCAACCGACAGTTCGGTGCTTGCGTAGGTGGAAAAGACCTGGGCGCGGAAAATCTCTTCGAGGCTTTTGCCCAGGGCGTTGAGCTGCATGGTCTGGTCGCGGATGCTTTCGCCGATACAGAAGATGCGTTTGATGCTGCAATCGCGCGTGTTGAATTTGAGATCGGCAAGCTCCGCGCCCAGTTTGCGCAGATACGAAGGAACGGTCACGATGACCGTGGGCTTGAGCATTTCCAGGTACTGCTTTTTCATCTCGGCCGACACCACGCCCACGCGCGAGGTATTGGCGCCTAAAAGCGTAAGTCCCCGGTAATAGGCCATGCCCGCGATGAAAAGCCTGTCCAGGCTCACCATGATGTGGGCGACATCGGCGCTGGTTACGCCCGCGCCGCAAAAGCTGAGCGCTTCGTTATACGCCAGACGGTCGAGGTCGGTTGCGGTCATGCAGAACGCGAGGGGCGCGCCGGTTGACCCGCTGGTAATGACGGTCTCAACGATGTTCTCTTCGGCGACGCCTATAAAGCGTTTGGGATCGCGCGCCACATCGGCCTTGTCAGTAAACGGAAGGCGCTGGATGTCGTCAAGGTTTGCGATGTCGTCGGCGTTGATACCCTCGAGTTTTTCGCGGTACCAGGGGGAGACTTCCTTGACATGGCGCACATGGTTGCGCATTGCGCGCGCGCTCTTGGCCGCGATCTCGTCGGCCGGCATGAATTCCCATGAAAGTTCGGGTCTAAAAACCAATGATCACTCCTCCTGCCGGCACGAACGGCAATTGATGGATCGCCGACGGCCGGGGGTCGCCGTCCACGAAAAGATATTGCCAGATGTTCTTCCGGGCGTAAATGTTTTGTAAATCAATATAGTAAATCATCTGGAGAAAACCAAAACCGTACCGCCGCTCAAAACGGACATCCAGCCGGTGATACGGCGCATATCGTTCGGCATTCAGCGTTCCGGCGTTGTCGATGCCCCATATGCGGTACCTGGACAGATAGGCCGGACGCGTATAGGGCCTGCCGCCCAGGTATCTGAACCGCGTGGAAATTTCCATGCGGTCGGCCAGCGGCATTATCGGCGTGCAGAGCTTGAACCACAGGCGATCGTGCAGCCGCTCATACCAATCATAGGGCAGCAGCTCGAACTTCCACCCGGCGGAGAGCGATGCTTCATGCCGGAAATCAAAATCCGCCGGATACCATGCACCCGCATGGCCGGGCCGAAGATCATTATACCATGCCTGCGAATAGGAATACGAGGCTGAACCGGAAAAATGGTCCGTCAGCTTCTTCTGGGCGAAGAGTTCGATCCCATAGCTTTTGCCGCGTCCAAGGGAAACCAGCGCATTGGTGCGCGTAAATTCGGTGATATAGGGCACGTCCATCAGGTACGACGAATCCACGGCAAGATCGTCATAGCGTTTATAATATCCCTCCAGCGTGATCTTCGTTGCCCATTGGTCGATGGTGTATTCCGCGCCGCCGATGCCGGTGACCGCGCGCTTGGGCGCAAGCGACGCATTCGCATCGCTGATAATGAGCTGCGCATAATCCGGGTCCTGATATTGCAGCCCGAATGCGGCATTGATATCCAGCGCAGGCAGAAGCGTGAAGGTGGCGCTCAGCCGCGGCGAAGCAGTGAAGCTGCCGGTATAGGAAAAGCCGTCGCAGCGGACGCCGGGGACGAGTTTCAGCCGGTCCATGGGCCACCAGATTGCCGATGCATACGCCCCGTATTTGGCGCCGATGCCATGGCCGCGCCGGGGCTCGTGCGATACGATCGGATCGCCCGCGCCGTCAGTCTGCACCACGCCGGGAAGCAAGGGCTGCGCGGTATCGTAGAGCCGCAACGCGTCGATGATTTCGCTGATGTCGATATTGAAATCCGCGCGGCGCAGTATGCCGCCGAAGAGCAACCGGTTGGGACCGGAAAGGTCGACCGCGGCGTCGGCTTTCAGGGTCTGCTCCTGCTCAAGCGAATGGTTGGCGTAGTAGGTCGTATCGCCGGTGAACTCATCGCGGTTGAACCGGTTTCCCGTGGCCGACGCGGTGATCGTGGTTGACAATTGCGGCCCCCAGAAGGTCTTGGCGGTCATGCCGCCGGCGTACAAGAACCCGCCGGCGTCGATCACGTCGCCGCGCGTATGCAGGTCGCGGCGCGCGTTGCGGATGGTGATGCCGTTGTCGCCGTAGATGCCGTTGAGCGACAGCCGATGGTCGCCGGTGTGCTGCACCAGTTTGACCTGGCCGCCCCAGTAATCGGGCACGGCGGTTGACGGATCGAATGTGGCCGCGAGATCGAGAAAGCTTTTCGCGCCCGAGGCCATGAAGGTGGCGCCCTGCCACAGCGGGCCTTCGGCGTGCAGGCCCACCCCGCCGATGCCCATGTCCACGCCCCCGAGTATCATTTTGTCGTTGCCGTCGCGCAGGGCCACGTCGAGCACGGACGACGCCTTGCCGCCGTACTGGGCGGGCGGCGCGCCCGCGCAGAAGGTCAGCCCCTTGACAAGAAACGGATTGATCAGCGAGACTACGCCGCCGCCCGACCCCTGCTGGCCGAAGTGGTTGGGATTGGGGATTTCGATGTTGTCCATGATGAACAGGTTCTCCCCCGGCACGCCGCCGCGCACCACCACTTCGTTCACGTTGTCGCCGCCCGATGCCACGCTCGGCAGGTCCTGCACGGCGCGCTGCACGTCGGCCAGGGCGCCCGGCTGGCGCAGGATTTCGTCGAAGTTCATGACCTTGGAGGAAGCGGCCATGTCGGCCGCCTTGCGGAACGTCGAGCCGCGCACCACCATTTTTTCGAGATCGTACGCGCCCGGCGCAAGGTCGGCGTCCACCCGCACGTCGCCGTCGCCGCTGACATACACGTCATTGCGCACCACGGTTTCGAATCCGGACTTGACAAACGTGAGGTTATAGCTTCCGGGCGCGATATCGGGCAACGCATAGGCGCCGGCGGAATCGGTGATGGTGGTTTGACCGGCGCCGGCAATGGTCACCTGCACATCGGCCAGCGGCCGGGCGGTCTGCTGCGCCCGCACCGTGCCCACGATCACGCCGGCATGTATGATCCCCGCGAGGCAGAATACCATAATGCATGCGAGAACCGGGGGATATTGATATAAAACGGCTGTTTTCATCCTGGATTTCACATTATCTGGATTTCACACTATTATGAAAATACAAAAGGCCGCCTTGAAAAAAGCGGCCCTATGATTGGTGTGTTGCCGTTGAATTCTCAGTGGAATAAGCAGCGGGGTCCGCTGCTACGCGGTTTTTAAGCCAGTTTGGGCGGATGCGGAAAAGGCGCAAATCATTCGGGTTATCGTGGCTTTTTGAAGAACGCGATTTTACCACTGCAGGATCGTCAGCTTTTTGCGGTAATCGAGAGTCACGCGGAAGTTTACAAGAAAATCCCCGACTCCCAGCAGGAGTGGGCAGTCGTCATGCTCGATGCAGTCGATAAGGGTCTTTTTTGATTGCCAGACTGGCTTATCCGCGTGATGCAAAGAACGGGTATCTATACAAATGCGACGGCATCAGAAGACGTATTTCTTGCCCTTTGGTGGTACAAATGCCATGGTAAAGGCCTTGCCGGTTTTTTCCGCCATTTTATGGACGGCCATAACGGTCCTGCCTTCAGCGATCACTCTGCCATGATCAGCCCGGTCGATTGCAATAAAGCGTGAATTCCGGTAATGGGTACGGACATGAATGGTTTTGGGCATATTGATCTCTGTCGTGTAAACAGATTCATTTTAAAATTAAATCCGGCATACGACAACAAGCAAAATCATCAGCTTCGGAGGTTGTGATCCGGTCCCTATATGCAAGGAGCTGGCCACCCGTCCGAAATACCTATCGATGATTCGTGCTTTTATTTTCCAGTTTCGAATTTGTTTTTTTCCGCTTTCGTGCTTGTGATTTGTTTCGGATTTCGCCCTTCGACCTAGCTCAGGGCAGGAATTTCGGATTTCGAATTTTCTTCACGCCGTCGGCCATCGCGGATGGTCCTTGAGGCTTGCGGTCCCTTCGCGCGTGATGATCACATGGTCCAAAAGCGGTATCTCCATGAGCTTTCCGATCTGGAAAATCCTTTTCGTCAATGCCCAGTCGCTGTCCGATGGCAGAAGGCTGCCGCCCGGATGGTTATGCGCCATGATCATGGTGGAGGCCTTATGAAGCAGCGCGCGCTCCATGACTTTGCGCGGGTAGACCACGCACTGGTTGCTGGTGCCTTCGGCCACCACCTCGGTGCCCAGCACATGGTTTCCGTTGTCAAGATAGAGCATGGCGGTGTATTCATAGGGCTTTGGGCCCAATTGAAACCGCAGGTACTCTTCCACGTCCTGACGCCGGGAAATATAGTGCTGCCGGTCGATCCCTTCGCGCAGGCTTTGGGTCATCACGTCCTTCATAAGGGAAAATAGCAGGGCCGTACGGCGGCCCATGCCCGGGGTTTCGGCCAGTTGATCGAACGGCGCATGGAGCACGGCGCTCAGGCTCCCGAACCGCGCAAGCAGCGCGCGGGCGATTGGCTTGACGTCTTTGCGGGGAATGGCGAACGTCAGGATGAGTTCGATCACTTCGTGGCCGGCAAGGCCGGACAGCCCGGCGCGTTCGTATCGGTCAAGTAAGCGGCCGCGGTGGCCGGCGGGGGATTCGGCAATGCTGTCGCTCATAAAAAAACCGGGGATTCTACCACTCCAGCGACACCGCGGCGGCGGTAATTCCCGCGCCCACGGTACACATGACGATTTTGTCGCCCTTGTGCAGGAACCGCTCGAGTTCCACGAGCGCCAGGGGGATGCTTGCGCTGGAGGTGTTGCCCACATGGTCTATGTTAAGGAAAAAGCGCTCGAACGGGATGCCGCAGCGGTCGGCCGCCGCCTTGATGATGCGTCCGTTGGCCTGGTGCGGCACCACCCAGCGGACGTCTTCCGATTTCCATTCGGAAAGCTCCACCACGCGCTTGATGAGCGACGCGAAGCTCGTTGTGGCAAAACGGAACAGCGCCTTGCCGTCGAGGCGCAGCCACGGATCAAAGCCCTGGCTGTTGGCCGGCACTTCGTACCCGGGAAATTCGCGGCGCGCCATGTGCAGCCCTTCGGGGTCCGCGGTCAAAACGCCTTCCCTGATCACATGGCCTGTGTCCGTATGCGATACCACGGTGGCGCCGGCGCCGTCGCCGAACAGGAAATAGGTGTTGCGGTCTTTTTTGTCAAGTGTGCGCGACTGCATGTCCGCGGCGATCACGAGGATGTTTTTTCCCACGCCGGTATAGATGAGCCCTTTGGCCGCCAGAATGGCGTACAGCCATCCGGAGCAGGCCGCGTTCAGGTCGAAACATGGTATGCCGCGGATGCCCAGGCCTTTTGCCACGATGCAGGAGGTCGATGGCATTACGACATCGGGCGACGTGGTTGAAAGGATGATCCCGTGAATGTCCCCGGGAGTCATGCCCGAGTTTTTAATGGCCTCGCGTGCGGCGGCCAGGGCCATGTCCGACGGCTTCTCGCCGGCAACGGCCCAATGGCGCTCGCGGATGCCCGTGACGCCGAACATATACTCCTCGGTGAAATCGGGGAATTCAGCCATAAGATCTCTCGTGCTGATCACCTGTTCGGGCAGATAGCCGCCCACGCCCAGAATGCTGATGGGAATCGAGACGCTCCTGCTTTTCGGCGCAACCGCCAGCGTGGCCTGACCGGGCCCGTCGTCGCGCGCGGCCCTGCCGGGCGTTGCGCGCTTGATGGTCGCATCATCGGTCTCTATCTCGATCACCGGCTTGTCGAACGGGGTCACCTGGCCCTCGGACACCAGAATGGCGGTCACCTGCCCGGCGCAGGGCGCTTCGAATTCAAAAGTCGACTTGGCGCTTTCAGCTTCGGCCAGGACCATGCCTTTGGCGAATGTATCGCCGGCCTTGACATGCCATTTGACAAGGGTCGCTTCGGTTTCGGCCGCGGCCTGGGCCGGCAGAAAAAGGGATGTTTTATATTTCGCGCTGCTCACAGCGATCCTCCCGTCATCACATCGATGGTTTGAAGGATTTTCTCAACGCTAGGAATATAGAACTTCTCCAATTCGGGAGCAAAGGGTACCGGCATATCGGGCCCGGCAACAAGCCGCGGCGCGCATTTAAGCGCGCCAAAGCACTCACCGGCAAGCCGGTAAATAAGGTGCGAACCAAAGCCCGAGGACTCCTGCGCTTCCTGCACGACCAGCAAACGCCCGGTCTTTTTCACGGATGCGGCCAGCGGTTCGATATCCAGCGGCGAGAGCACGAACGGGTTCCAGACTTCGATGGACCGCTTGCTGATCTCGGCGGCCGCGATCACCGTCCGCGCCATGGCGCCCCATGTCAACACGGTGATATCATTCCCTTCGCGGTAACAGCGCGCGCGCCAGAGCGCGTTGACATTGCCATCAAAATCAATGTCGCCGCCCTGGCTGCCATAAAGCAACTTATGCTCGAAAACGATGCAGGGGTTGGGATCATAAAAGCCGGCGATAATCGCCTCGAATGTCTCTTGTGTTGTAAACGGATAGAGCAGCTTAAGCCCCGGGAAACGCGACCAGAGCCCTTCGAATTCGCCCGAATGAAAAGCGCCCAGCGTGATCCCCGCTCCGCATGGTAAACGCAGCAATACGGGCGCCGGCTGCTCGGCGCGAAAGAACCACGTCGCGGTGTTGATGCCGATTTGCGTGCAGGCCTCGGTTGAAAAATCCGCGAACTGATATTCCACGATCGGCCGGCCGCCGGTCTGCGATGCGCCCAGCGCGAAACCGGTCGTGGCTGATTCACAAATGGGAGTATCGATCACCCGGTCCGGGCCGAACTCATCGAACAGACCTTTGCACGATTTAAAGGCCGAGCCAAACGGCCCGATGTCCTGGCCCAGCAGGAATGCCCGGGGTTCGTGCGCAAGGATATAACGCAGCGCCTGATTCACGGCGCCGAGGTTTTTGCATTTCGATGCGGTGAACGGCTCGATGCGCTGTTTCGCGGACGGAGCGAAAACGCTCCACGATTGCGATGTGGACGGCCGGGCCGCGGCGCATGCGCGATCGATGGCGTCTTCGACTTCCGTTTCCACCGCTTTCTCCAGGCCGGCGACCGCCGGTTCAGGCATGCCGCCCTCGGCAATCAGCCGCGCGCGTGTTCTGGGAAGCGGGTCGCGCGACAGGATATCGGCCTTCTCTTCGGCGCTCACGTATTCGGCCTTATCATACGCCGCATGGCCCATGATGCGGATCGATTTACATTCGATAATGCACGGCAGCGGTTCCCGATGCATGCGCTCGAGCGCATCCATGACCGCGCTGTAAACAGTCCACGCGTCGGTGCCGTCGATGGTGCGGCCCTCGATGCCATAGCCGGCGGCGCGGTCGGAAAGATCGGCGCAGTGATATTGGAGCCGGGTGGGCGTGGAATAGGCGTAGCGGTTGTTCTCTATCAGATAGACGACCGGAACTTTGCGCACGGAGGCAAAGTTAAGCGATTCATGAAAATCGCCGGTGCTGCTGCCGCCGTCGCCGATCGCGGCGAGCCCGAACGCGTCTTCCCCGTTTCTTCGCGCGGCCCAGACCCCGCCCACCACCGTGGCCAGCATATTGCCCAGATGGCTCACCATGGGGAACCGGCGGACCGATGCGTCGCCATGGTGCACATTGCCCTCGCGGCCGCGGGTGGGGCTGTCGGCATTGGCCACATATTGGGACATCATGCGATACGGGGTCTGGCCATTGACAAGATGCGCGCCAAAATCGCGCTGCAGAAGGGACACCACGTCGCGGCCGGGACGGAAGGGCATGGCCATGCCCACGGTTGTCGCTTCATTGCCGATGCTGATGGTGACCGTCCCTTTGACCGCTGAGGCGCGGAAAAGTTCCATGATGCGCTCTTCCATGCGGCGCGAAAGATACATGTAATAATAGGCGCGCGGCAGGAAGTCCCGCAGGTTCAGGCGGTCGGGATAGCGGGCAAGAGTGCGAAACGTATTTTCCATTACAATGGCGGAAAGTAAAGAAATTCAGGTGACGGGATCGGTCCGGAACACCGGATAATCCAAGCAAAATACATGATTTCAGATCTCCGGCAGTGGCGAATGGGATGAAAAAAACAGCATCGAACACAGCTTCAAAGCGCAGACCGATTAACGTCGTCTGCGCCATAATCCAGAGGGACGGTCGGATCCTTATTGCGCGCCGCGGCAAAGACCAGGGACATGCGGGCTTATGGGAGTTTCCCGGGGGTACGGTGCATGAAGGCGAAACCAGCGGGCAGGCGCTTCACCGTGAACTCATGGAGGAGCTGCGCATCAAGGTGATTATCCTGAAAGCCCTTGCGCCGAATATCCATGCTTACCGGGACAAGACGATCCGCCTGATCCCCTTCATATGCCGGATAGCCGGCGGGGAGCCGACAGCCGTAGAGCACAGCGAGTTGCGATGGATTGATCCGCGGGATGCATCTGGAATTGATTGGGCGCCGGCTGACGTGCCGATCCTTTCAGAGTACCGGGCGTGGCGTGATTGCCAGCGCGCACCATGAAGCATCGTGTATTTTTCCGTTTCTCCTATGCGCGAACTGAAATCAACCATGCGATACGCCATATGCGGATGCATTCTGGCATGCTGTTCATGCCTGGTGGATACTTCACTGCAGACCGACAGCATCAAGATGCAGCGTATCGACGGACTCGGCGATACGGTATCGGTCTTTCCGCGATTGATCATCGGATTTACAATACCCTTGAAGGAAACACCCCCGCCCTTTGAAATTCTCCCTTCAGCCGATGGCGAATATGCCCCCATCATGGGACGTCATCTCGATACGCTTATCATTGATGTCGTGGGCATGCTTTCGGGATCGACACGCTATGTCATCCGTCCGGGCGCCGTCCTCACATCGACCAACGGTACCAGCCTGGGCCCGGCCGCCGATTCCCTTGTTTTTTATACCTGGCCTCTTGAATCGAGCCAGAACACCACGGCCGCAACAGCCGACTCCTTTTCGCGGCACATGTGCGGCCAGCTCGATTTTCCCGCGGACACGGATTTTTATGCCGTTGCCGACGCATCGGCGCGGGGATTTGAGCTTGCATCAGTAAATCAGGTCTGCGCGCTGGCAATCCGCGACAGCGCGGGCCGCTCGGCGTATCATGCCGAAACCCAGGCGCGCAATATCCGGGCGACAGCGCCGGATTCGTTTGCCGCGCCGCTCATGGTACTCGTGTACTCGGCGCTCTTCACCGGCCATGCGCGGTATGTGCTGCATGCCAACTGATTTCAGATACAGGATTTAAATACGTGGCTTCCAAGCTCCCCATCATCTCCATTGTCGGCCGGCCGAATGTGGGCAAATCAAGCCTGTTCAACCGGATCATCCATAAACGCCAGGCGGTGGTTGATGATATTGCCGGCAGCACGCGCGACCGGAATTATGCCCGCGCGTCCTGGGACGGTGTTGACTTTATCGCCGTGGATACGGGCGGACTGGTCCCCGCCTCGCATGACGCCATTCCCCGGGCGATCCACCAGCAGGTCGAGATCGCACTCAAGGAATCGGACGCCGTGATATTCGTGGCGGAGGCGGGCACCGGGCCCACGGACCTTGACCTTCAGATCGCCCGGCGGCTGCGTAAAATCGCCCACGATAAAACCGTTCTTGTCGTTAACAAATCAGAATCCAGGAGCGCGCGGCTTGAAATCGATTCCTTTATTTCGCTGGGCATGGGCGAGCCGCTGGCCATCTCCGCGCTCCATGGTACCGGCGTGGGCGACATATTGGACGCGGCCGTGGGCGTTGTGCGCGCATCGGGAAAACACCTGCGCGCGGCGGAATACCGGGAGCCGCTCAAAATCGCCGCGGTGGGACGGCCCAATGCCGGCAAATCATCGCTTGTCAACCGCTTTCTTCGCGCCGAACGCATGATCGTGGATGAAAAGCCGGGCACCACGCGCGACGCCGTGGACACGGACATGACCTACCACGGCCGCGATATCACGCTGATCGACACCGCGGGCCTGCGGAAAAAATCACATGTCGACAAGGACGTCGAATATTACTGCAATCTCCGGAGCATCGACAGCATCAAGCGCAGCGATATTTCGATCCTGGTCATCGACGCACTCCACGGCATCGGCGAACAGGACCTGAAAATCCTTGAAAAAATCGTTGAAAACCGCAAAGGCGTCGTGGTTGCGTGGAACAAGTGGGACATTGTTGAAAAAAACACTAAAACTTTCGATGGTCTGGCGGCGGACGCGCGGGACCTCTATATGGAGCTGCAGCATGTGCCCATGATTGCCACGTCGGCGGTCACGGGCCAGCGGGTGGATTCGCTGCTTGACGCTGCGATAGCAATCCATGAACGGATGGCGTTCCGCGTTCCCGCCGCGGAATTCAGCGATCTTGTGCATGAATGGACGACGGTGTATCCGCACCCGCTCATGCAGATGAGCAAGCAGGTGCGCGTGCTGGGCGCCAAGCAGCGGCAGGCCTGGTTCCCGCTTTTTTTCATGTACGCTTCCAACCATGATGTGGCATTGCCCATGTATGGCAGGTATCTGGCGAACAAGATTTACAAACAATATGATTTCGACGGCTGCCCGGTGATCGTGGAATTCCGGCCGCCGGCGCGGCAGAAAAGAAGAATGGGGTGATGGGGCGATGGAGTGCTGGTGTGATGCAAAGCAATTGCCGCCTAGACACCACGGACAACCGGCGCCGGCATTCTCCTTCATTTGCGGTCTATTCCATCACTCCACTGCTCCATCACTCCACTACTCCATGTATTTTATTGCTATCAAGGAGCCTGATCAGTGAACATCGGCATTTTAGGCGCAGGAAGCTGGGGCATTGCGCTTTCGGTACTCCTGCAGCGCCGCGGGCATACGATTCGCATGTGGGAATTTTCCGCGGCCGACGCGCACATGCTCCTGACAAAACGCGAGCACCAAAAAAAGCTGCCCGGCATTTTC
>Ga0315289_10002409_pt1 | contig 28666 bp, 22 predicted proteins | sample YL17G11_40_MG_FD_203452 | JGI IMG/M metagenome (GOLD analysis project Ga0315289, IMG submission 203452) | Sediment microbial communities from Yellowstone Lake, YNP, Wyoming, USA - YL17G11_40 | ecosystem: Environmental > Aquatic > Freshwater > Lake > Sediment | place: USA: Wyoming | collected... | reverse complement strand
ACTGGGACATCGCCACCACGCTCGACATCATAGACTTCGAGCGCGCCAGCAAGATATCCGGCAGCGGGTTCATCCTCTACAAAGGCCTGGGAGCGCGCCTTGAGCGCGCGCTCATCAATTGGATGCTCGACCTCCACACCAGCGAGCACGGCTACACCGAGGTCTTCCCACCGTTCCTCATCAACCGCCGCGCCATGACGGGCACCGGCCAGCTTCCCAAGTTCGAGGAGGATATGTACCGCTTCCCGGAGGACGACCTCTTCCTCGATCCGACGGCCGAGGTGCCGGTCACGAACATCTATGCCGACGAAATCCTGGATGGCTCGAAGCTTCCGATCTACCTTACGGCCTACACCGCCTGCTTCCGTCGCGAGGCCGGCGCCGCGGGCAAGGACACGCGAGGGCTCCTGCGCGTCCACCAGTTCGACAAGGTCGAGCTTGCCAAGTTCACGAAGCCCGAAGAGAGCTACGACGAGCTCGAAAAGCTCACCGCCAACGCCGAGGTTGTGCTCCGGCGGCTAGCAGTCCCCTACCGGGTGGTTCTGCTCTGCACCGCCGACCTTGGGTTCTCGTCAGCAAAGACTTACGATCTTGAGGCCTACTCGCCCGGCGTCGGCCAATGGCTCGAGCTATCGAGCTGCAGCAACTGCGAGGACTTCCAGGCCCGGCGGGCAAACATCCGATTCCGCCGCGAGCCTGCCGCCAGACCCGAGTTCGTCCACACGCTCAACGGCTCCGGCGTCGCCCTCCCCCGCACCCTCGCCGCCATTCTCGAAAACTACCAGCAGAAGGACGGAACCGTTGTCGTCCCCGACGTTCTCAGGCCCTATATGGGTGGGGCAGAGGTCATTGGGTAGGCTCCGAGCGCCATGACAGGCGGCGATTCTCTGTGAGAAGGCCATCGGCAGGCCGGCCTCGGTAAGCTCACGGCTGGCCTCTGGCGCCGCCTCGGGGTTTCTCACGAAGACATTTGTGATCGGGGAGCTGGAGCTTCGGACACTCCGGCACGACGCAAGCGAGCTTATCACGCGCGCTGTCCAGCCGGTGGTCCGGCTCTGGTCATTGTGGATGCGCGACTGTATCCGACGTCGTAATGTAACGTCATAACTATTGCTGCCTCGGCTGTTTGTGCCGAGAGGCGTTTCAACCATTCATACGAATTGCTCGTCAGTGGAGACCTATCTATGCTCAAGAAACCCGTCTGGATATTTCTGACTGCCGCGTTAGTGCCGATTGGGCTGCCGGCCCTGGCCGAGGATGCCAAGCAGCCGGCGCTGTCGCTCGAGGACTGCATCAACATTGCGCTAAAGAACCAGGTTGATGTCTTGGTGGGCAGGAACAACGTTGACGCCGCGAAGTCCAGAGCCACTCAGGCGACCAGCGAGTATTTCCCGACTGTCTCGGTGCAGAACAATACCTTCCGGATCGGGTCCCGGAGCGTGCTTGGCAGCTCGAGGACCGGCACCGCGCTCACCGTGACGCAGAACATATACGACGGGGGACTCAGGGAGGCGCTGGTCCAGGGGTCGCGGTACGGTGTAGTAGAGAACGAGTCCGGGCTTGCGCGCGCCGTGCAGACAGTAACTTTTGACGTAACGCGTGCGTATTACGAAGTGCTGCGCGCCCGGCACCTATCGGACGTCGCGGGCGCGAGTGTGAAATACAACGAGGGGCTGCGCGAGCTGGTTGAGGCCAGGGTCGAGGCAGGCGACGCGGCGGAGGCCGATGTGCTGCCAGTGGAGGCGGAGTTGGCGAACGCTCGTGTGAACCTGCTTTCCGCGCAAAACACTGTGCGGACTACCACGATCCAGTTGCAGAATACGATGGGCCTGTCCCCGCAACCGGCCTTCGACGTCCAGGAGGCGGATAAACCTCCTGAGACGGAAATCCGCGCGCTTGAGACGTACGTCTCTGCCGCAGTCTCGGCCCGTCCGGATATCCAGCAGGGCGAGGCCGGCGTAGGCGCAGCACGGGCTTCCGTAAAGTCGTCGAGGATTTCCCTCTATCCGCAGCCGACCATCACCGGAGAGTACCAACACGGGGTCGGCGGGCTTCGCTCGAACAGCGCACAGGTGTTCGGCGGGATTACCTTGGACGTTTTCAACGGGAACCGGAACCGTGCTGCATACAAGGGAGCAAAGGCGAGCCAGGCGAGCGCTGAGGAGCGTTCGAAACAGGTGATGAAGGATGTGCAGGCGCAGGTTCAGGAGGCGTATTTCAACCTTACCAGCGCCAAGGAGCGGCTGGCTGCAAGCGATGTCGGCCTCGCGGCGGCCCAGAAGAACTACGACGTTCAAGAGGCCAAGTACAAGCAGGGCCTTGCCATCACACTGGACATGCTGAACGCGGAGCTGCAGGTCATCACCGCCCAAACCAATGCCGTCCAGGCACGCTATGATTACCACATTGCCATAGCTCAGATGGAGTACGCTGTGGGCAAGCAAGGAGGTCTTAATGGCGCTTAGAAAGCGACGTGTTACTTACATCGTGGCCGCTGTTGTCGTTGTGGCCGGGTTCTGGGCGTGGCGCGCCCGGGACGCGGGCGACAAGAAGCCGATTATCCGGACCGCGACAGTCGAGCGCGGGACGGTGACTGCCACGGTCTCGGCAAATGGCGTGCTGCAGCCGCTGACGACGGTTGAGGTAAAGTCGAACGCGGGAGGCCAGATCGTCAAGCTCGCTGTGGACGAGGGGGACAGAGTCAGTGCGGGCCAGCTCATAGCCAAGATTGACCCTACTGACTCGTTCACCACCGTGCAGCAGAGCCAGGCCGATCTTGCCGCGGCCGTCTCGAAGGTCAACCAGGCCAGACAGCAGTTGAGCATCGAGCACCAGCAGAACACCGCTCAGGTTGACTCTGCCCAGCAGGGTCTGGCTGCCGCCGGTGCCAAGCTGCTGCAGGCCCAGGAACAGGCCCAGGTCCAACCGGAGCTGACCGATGCTGCCATCAAACAGGCGCAGAGCAGCCTTTCCGCAGCAGAAGCAGCCGTCAAACAGATAAATGCGGCGATTACTCCTCAGAAGCTCGCAGCCGCTCAAGCGGGTTACGACCAGGCGCAGGCGAGCTACAACGCTGCCGAGAAGGACCTGGCACGCCAGAAGGAGCTGCTGTCTCGCGGCTTTGTGTCCAAGAGCCAGGTTGATGCAAGTGAGGCGACTTACGGCGTCGCGAAGGCACAGCTCAACTCCGCGCAGAGCAAACTGCAGACGATTAAGGATGAGACGGATCAGGATCTGCAGTCGGCGGAGGCCAGAGCGCTGCAGGCAAAAGCGGCGCTGGATAATGCGCTTGCCAACCGGATCCAGGACAAGGTGAAGCAGCAGGAGGAGGCATCTGCCAGGGCCGCGCTGAAGCAGGCGGCCGCCGCGCTTGAGGTCGCACTCGCTGCCATGCGCCAAGATCAGATCAGGCGAGGCGACATCATCCAGGCAAACGCCCAGGTCAGGCGGAGCGAAGCCGCCCTCAAGAATGCCGATACACAACTTGGCTATACGACGATCGTAGCTCCAAGAGCAGGCATCATCACGAAGAAATACGTGGATGAGGGATCCATTGTCACCTCCGGCCGGTCGTCCTTCTCCGGAGCGGGCTCCGGAGTTGCCATCGTTGATATCGCAGACACCAGCCGGATGTACGCGCTGGTCAGCGTTGACGAAACCGACATCGCCCAGATCGAGGTAGGCCAGGAGGTTGATATAACCGTGGAGGCCTATCCTGACGAGCTTTTCAGCGGCAAAGTCACGAAGATCGCGCCGCAGTCGGTCGTTGACCAAAACGTCACCACGATCCCGATCACAGTGGAGGTAGAATTGCCCGATGCGCGGCTCAAGCCGGGCATGGGCGTTACCTGCGACTTCATAACAGCGCGCACGCGGGACGTGTTGATGGTGCCCAACGAGGCCGTCAAAGAATCGGACAGCGGGTCAACGGTGACGGTGCTTAAAGGCGATAAGCAGGTGACGCGTAGCGTCGACGCCGGTCTGGTCGGCAGGGACAACACCCAGATCAAACGGGGGTTGAAAGAGGGCGAGACCGTAGTGACGGCAGTGATCGAGACTAGTGCGCCGAGTCTTCCGTCAGGGTTCGGTCCCGGCGGCGGGTTCCGCCACTAGGCAGGGCAGTTATGGGATCCGCTATGATCGCTGTATCCAACTTGCACAAAGACTACCGGATGGGTGACATATCCGTCCACGCGCTGCGAGGCATTCCCCTAACCATCGAAGCGGGTGAGTTCGTCGCGATAATGGGCCCGTCGGGCTCCGGCAAGTCTACTCTGATGCACATCATCGGCTGCCTGGACAGGCCGACCGAGGGCTCTTATCTGCTCGACGGCGAGCAGGTAGCGTCCATGGACGACGACGCGCTCGCCGCCATTCGGAACAGGAGGATAGGCTTTGTCTTCCAAACGTTCAACCTGATTCCGAGACGTCCGGCCTACCGCCAGGTCATGCTGCCTCTGATGTACAACCCGGAGGCGGCCGATGCTGAAGCCCGGGCAAGAGCAGCGCTGGAGCGAGTCGGCCTGGCGGACAGGATGTCACACAAACCGAACGAGCTTTCCGGTGGGCAGCAGCAGCGCGTTGCCATCGCGCGCTCTCTTGTGAACAACCCTTTGCTGATCCTGGGTGACGAGCCTACGGGCAACCTGGACACGCGCACGAGCGAAGAAATCCTTGCGCTCTTCCAGGAACTGCACGCCGAGGGTAAGACCGTTGTCATCGTTACCCACGAGGAAGACATCGCCGGCCACGCTCAACGGGTCATCCGTTTCAGAGACGGGCACATCGTATCCGACCAAAGGGTCACCAGTCGAACAGACGCACGCGAACGGCTTGCCAGCCTCCCAAAGGAGGATGGCCCATGAACTTGAGAGAAAGCATCGAGGTTGCAGTTGAGGGACTGGCCGCCAACAAAATGCGGGCTGCGCTCACGATGCTGGGTGTTATCATCGGCGTCGGCGCGGTCATTGCCATGCTCGCGATCGGCCAGGGCGCAAAAGAGCAAACCATGCAGCGGATCCAGCAGATGGGAACCAACGTGCTGATAGTCATGTCGGGGCAGTCCAGACAGGGCGCCGTAATGGGAGGGTTCGGCAGCAGCCAGACCCTGACTCTCGACGATTCGGCCTCCATTCCGCCGAAGTGTCCCTCAGTGGTCAAGTCGGTCCCTGAGGTGCGGCAGAATCTGCAGGTCAAATACCTGGACCAGAACACGAACACGACGATATTCGGAACCACGCCCGACTTCCTCTCAGTGCGCGATTACAGCATCCAGGACGGCAAGTTCATCTCCGAACAGGACGTCAAGGGGAACCGCAAGGTTGCAGCCATCGGCCCGACCACGGCCGCGAACCTCTTTGGCTCAAGTTCCCCTATCGGTAAGTGGATCCGTATCAAAGGCAACAGGTTCAAGATAGTCGGACTTATGACCTCCAAGGGGGCGGCGGGCGGCTTCACCGACCCTGACGATCAGATCTACGTCCCCGTTACAACGGCAATGCGCCGCCTGTTCGGAGTGCAGTACGTCCGTGCCATCAGCGTTCAAGCCAAGTCAATGGACTTGATGGAGCAGGCCAGCAGCGAAGTCGGGGCAGTGCTGCGGAAGCGACACAAGCTTGCCGAAGGCAAAGACGATGACTTCATAATCCGCAACCAGGCCGAGTTCATGGAGATGGCAGCCGAGACAAGCCAGACATTCACGCTGCTACTGGCCGGGATCGCAAGCGTGTCGCTTCTCGTCGGGGGAATCGGTATAATGAACATCATGCTAGTCTCTGTCACGGAGCGTACGCGCGAGATCGGGATCCGGAAAGCACTCGGCGCCAGGCGGCGGGACATCCTGATTCAGTTCCTGATCGAAAGCCTGGTGCTTTCCCTGCTTGGCGGCGTGGCTGGCATCCTGTTCGGCATTGGGGGCTCGGCACTCGTTGCCCGCCTTACTCAATGGCCGATAGCAGTCTCAGTGCAGTCGATAGTGCTTTCGTTCTCGTTCGCAGCACTGGTCGGGGTCTTCTTCGGACTGTACCCGGCCCGACAGGCCTCGAGCCTGGACCCGATCGAGGCGCTGCGGTATGAGTGAGGGTTGAGGGCTGAGAGTTGGGAGTCAAGAGTTGAAAGTTGAGAGCTGAAGGTTGAAGGTTGAAGGAGGGCGCGGGGTTAGGGCAGGGGAGCATTCTGAAGGAGATGACTATGAAGCGAATTGGATTGGTGGTCGTGATTGTGGTGGTGCTGGGCGCGGGCGTTTGGATCTTCGCGAGCAGAAGGGGCTCGAATCAGACATCCAGCGGAACGGCCGCCCCGGGAGCGCGGATGGCAGCGGGCCAGCCGAACGCCGCCGGAGGAGCCGGAGCCTTCTCGCAGTCTCGAGAGGCTCACAAGTACGCGCTTATGCTGATGAGGATGGCGTCCAACATCGGGCGGCTGGAAACCGAAAGCGACGCGCCGCTCACGTCGCAGCAGGCAAAATCAATACTGGCTGTGCTGACTCCGCTCCGCCAACGGCCATCACTCAGCGAGGACGAGGCCAAGGACGCGGTCAAGGGGCTGAAGAGCGTACTTACGGCCAAGCAGTTGACCGAGTTAGGCAAGATGAAGCAGCCGGCGCGTCGGCTCCAGACCGGCCAGCGACCAGAGGGGGCAGGGCAGAATCGCCGCTTCGACCCGAACGCGATGAAGGACTTTAACCCCCTCAACCCGCGGGGCAGCAACCCAATGGCGGCAAGGTCCGCCAAGCGCATTGAGGCCCTTTTCGACGGTCTCAAGAAGAAGGCAGAGAGCAAGTAAGAGAAGCAATATCACCTAGGTGGCGATTTCCGAATCGCCACCTCCAGACCAGATCCGGATTTCCGAATCCTGGACCTGCCCTGCCCGTGCCCTATTTCCCCCACGCCTTCGCGTCCGGTCCCTCACCAATCTGCGGGAATGCCGAGACCCGCAGCCGCGCGCATCCCATCGGGATCAGCGTAATCTGCTCAACAGGCTCGTCAGATCGCACGGGGCTTTGCTTGACTTCCTCGATCAGCCCGTTCGGTTCTAGCTTCCACTCGGGGATGCGCTTGCCTTTCGTGACTAGCGAGATCGGCGCGTCCTCTGGCGTGAACGGCTCTCCGCTGATCTTTCCGGCACGCTTCACCACTCTGAACGAAGCGGACGGGTTGGCGAGGTCCACGATCAGCCCGTAGTTCCACGGAGTGGTCGGGAGGACCTCGAAGGCAGGCCATTTCTCGGTGCCGTCGAACTTCTGCCATCGCTCGCCGATCTTGACGGAATAGGCCAGCGGCCCGCGGTAGACCGAAACAGAGCTCTTGTTCTTCTCCCAGACCTTGACCCGAATCTGCATCGGCAGCGTCAGCACCACCTTGTCGCCCTGCTTCCACGTGCGCTCGATCACGGCCCAGCCCTTCGGGTTTTGCGGCACGGACAGGCGCTTCCCGTTCAGGCTGATCCTCGGAGCAGTGCACCAGCCCGGTATCCGCATCGTAAAGGGAAACTTCACCGGCTTCGGGACCGATATCCTGAACGTTACGGTCTCGTCGAACGGATAGTCCGTGCTTTCAGCGATCTGCACCACAGTGCCCGTGCCGACCTTGGCTTTCACCTTGCACGGGGCATAGAGCATGGCCGCAAGTCCGTTGCCGCTTGTCGCTGCCCACAGGTGGTCCGCGAAATACGGCCACGCCATAGCGATGTTGTGCTGGCAGCATCGGAAGTTATACGGGTTGTAGGCCTGCATGTCGCCGCCGTTCTGGTAGCCGGGCGACTTGTCCCGAGCGTCGAGCAGCGGCTCGTTCGGGGCCGTCAGGTAGTGGAGCCCCTCTAGGTCCGGGGTCATGGATGCCGGCAAGGAGTTGAAGGTGACATTTTCGCAGTGGTCCGCCCATTTTGCGTCGCCCGTGATCCGCGTGAGGATCTCGTCGCTGTGCATGAACTCCGCCATTGTGCAAGTTTCGGCTGCCTGTCTGGGGCCGATGCAGCCCTCGCGGCAGTTTTCGTCCGCGCCGAATAGCCCCCCGGGGACCTGTCCATAAGTGCCGATCATGGTCTCGTAGTTACGTTCGGTAGCCTTCAGGTAGCGCTGGTCCTTGGCCTGCTGGTAGTACTGGGCAGGCTCGCGGAAGCACTGGGAGAAATTGACACCGTGCCAGCTAGCGATGCCGTCGGTCCAGTTGTCAGTCCGTTCATGGTTCTTGGTGGCAAGGTCCAGCAGCCACTTGTCTCCCGTCCGGTTGTACAGCCAGTAGATGCTGTCCAGGTTATCTCCGCCGCGGGTCTTCTGCCAACTGCCGGGCAGCAGCTTGTCCGTGGGGACGCTCGCGAGCCAGCGGAAGTAGTTGGTCATGAATGGGAGAATCCGCTTGTCTCCCGTTGCCTCGTAGTGAGATCGCAGCGCATAAAGCGCGCACATATTCGGCCAGATGTCCCAGTTGTTCAGATTGTCCTGAGGGCCGAAGTAGCCGTCCGGCCTCTGGCTCGACAGGATTGCTTCGATCCACTTGCGCGCCTCAGCTATAATCCGCTTGTCTCCCAGGACGTAGCCCAGGTCCGTGAATCCTTTGAGCCAATAAGGAAGCTCCTCCCAGCCGTTCTGACCCACACCAGTCGGGCTGGCCCAGGCGCTGCCTTCGAATTTGCACCACGGGCTGATCTCCGTCAGGCGGCCCGAGAATCCCTGGGCCTCCAATTCCATCTGGAGGCGCAACCATCCCTCTGGCCGCACACTCCCGGTTGGAAGCTTGACTAGGGCGTTGGGCAGCAACGGGGCGCGGTTCTGCGCGTAATAATCGTTCGTGCCGCTCGTTGGCGGCGACTGCACTACCTTTACGTTGATCCGAGCTGGGGTTTTTGCTTCAACCATTCCTGACACCATTTGGAGCGCCGTCAGCGCGAGGCCGCCGGCCAAGATCCGGCCAAAACTGCCACTGTAAGCCATTGCTCAATACTATCCTCCTACTCACTTTGCGGGCCTTCGGCATCACAACTGCCCCAGTTGCTTGCCGTCCCTCGACAATCCGGACATATGCTACCACGCCCCGAGAGATTAATCAACCAGAGCCATCTGCTGATCAGGCAACTTGCCGCCCTTGACCCGACCTCTCCGCGCACGCTACAATTGAGTGTCCTTTTGTCGAGTTGGGAGGAGCCAGTTTAGTGGACGATGTCAAAGCTGACGGGGCGCCGCCTGCAGTGAGCATGGACCGGATCGTCGAGCTATGCAAGCGGCGTGGTTTCGTTTTTCAGTCCAGCGAGATCTACGGGGGCATCAGCAGCAGCTACGACTACGGGCCCCTGGGAGCTGCACTCAAGCGCAACGTGAAGGACGCCTGGTGGAAGGACATGATCGCCACCCGCGACGACGTCGTGGGCATGGACGCGGCGATCATCATGCACCCCAGGGTCTGGGAGGTCTCGGGTCACGTCGAGAACTTCACCGACCCGCTGGTTGACTGCAAGGAATGCAAGCAGCGCTTTCGTGCGGACGACGTCGAGGGCGGCCGGTGCCCGGCGTGTGGGGGAGAACTCACTCAGGCCAGGCAGTTCAACACCATGTTCAGGACGTTCATCGGCCCTGTGGAGGAAGATGCGTCCGTCGCGTACCTTCGCCCGGAAACCGCGCAGGGCATGTTCGTGAACTTCCTGAATGTGCAGCAGGCTACCCGCAAGAAGCTCCCGTTTGGCATTGGGCAGGTGGGCAAGAGCTTCAGGAATGAGATCACGCCGAGCAATTTTATCTTCAGGACGCGGGAGTTCGAGATGATGGAGATGGAGTTCTTCGTCAAGCCTGGCGATGATGATGAGTGGTTCGCCTACTGGGTCAACGAGCGCCTGAACTGGTATATAAAGTACGGGGTCAAGCCTGAGAACCTGAGGCTGCGTCCGCACGAGAAGGAGAAGCTCTCGCACTACTCCAAAGCCACGACCGACATTGAGTACAACTACCCGTTCGGCTGGGGAGAGCTGGAGGGTGTCGCCAACCGCAGTGACTACGACCTCACACAACACTCCAGAGGTTCCGGCAAAGAGCTTGTCTACTTCGACGAGGAGACCGGTGAGCACGTGACGCCGTATGTCATCGAGCCCGCCGCGGGGGCCGACCGGGCCGCTCTCGTCTTCCTGCTGGACGCCTATCACGAGGAAATCGTTCGCGGGGAGAAGCGGACGGTGCTCAGGTTCCACAAGGCCCTCGCTCCGGTGAAGGTTGCAGTATTGCCGCTTTTGCGCAATCGTCCAGAGATCGTAGAAATGGCAAAGGCCATCGCAGCAGAGCTCAGACCCGTGATGAGTACGATGTACGACGATACAGCCTCCATCGGCCGGCTTTACAGGCGCCAGGACGAGATCGGCACCCTCTGGTGCGTGACCGTTGACGTCCAATCGCTCGACGACAAGCAGGTGACCATCCGCGACCGCGACACGATGGAGCAGATCCGGGTACCGGTGGAGGAAGTCAGGCCGCTGCTGCTGGAAAGGCTGAATTCCTGAAGGACAAGGTGTTAGGTGCTGCGTCTTAGGTGTCGGCCCGCAATCGTGCCAGCCTCACTGACACCCAACACCTAACACCTAACACCCGATGAACATCCGCGAGCAATACGAAGAGCTGGAGCGGCAGATCCTCGCCCCTTACGCCTGCCTGGCCGTCGAGTCGAAAGGCAGGCGGCGGCCAGAGGAGAAGGACCCCATCCGCACGGATTTCCAGCGCGACCGCGACAGGATCATCCACTGTAAGGCCTTCCGCCGGCTCAAGCACAAGACCCAGGTATTCATTGACCCCGAGGAGGATCACTACAGAACCCGGCTTACCCACACGCTCGAGGTCTCTCAGATCGCCCGCACAATCGCCCGGGCGCTGCGGCTGAACGAGGATCTGACCGAAGCGATAGCTCTCGGCCACGACCTCGGCCATACACCGTTCGGCCACGTCGGCGAGGAGGCGCTGGACGAGGTGCTGCGCGAATACGTCCCCGGCGCACACTTCCACCACGCGGAGCAGAGCCTGCGCGTAGTTGATCGTATCGAGAAGAAAGGGGAGGGGCTGAATTTGACGTGGGAGGTCAGGAACGGGATCGCTCATCACTCGAAGGGCCGCCAGGACCTGGGAATGGACCTCCGGGGGCCTGCCACGCTCGAGGGAAAGATCGTCCGCGTCGCCGACCGAATCGCCTACATCAACCACGATATTGACGACGCCATCCGCGCGGGCATCATCTCTGAGTCGGACCTGCCCCAGGACTGCACGCGCGTCGTCGGCCGCACGCACTCCGACCGGATCGCGAGCATGGTCACTGATGTCATCAAGGCAAGCGCTGGTAGGAACGCTGTCTCGATCAGCGAATCCCATCGGCGGGCGATGAATGGGCTGAAGGAGTTCTTGTATCAGCGCGTTTACGGAATGGATCACCCGGGGCTCATTGAACTCCGAAAGGCCGGGGAGATGCTTAAAGAGCTATTCCGCTACTGGATGGCCCACACCGACGAGCTTCCCACGGCTGCGCCAGAGGAGATCACCACCGTTGAGGCCCGCGCCGCCACCGTGCGTGATTTCGTCGCGGGCATGACCGACCGCTACGCTGAGCGCGCCTACGCGCGGATTGGGAGGACCCGGGGCAGGGAGGTTCGTTCGCCTGCATAGACGCTGGCCAACCGTAATTCGGCAGCCTTTCCAAACAGCATCAGGCACAGCCGCTCGTGACAAGGCTAAGAATGAGAACTGGCACGACGAATCTACCTTTGCATACTGGCTATGCGCCCGCATGGCTGTTCGGACGAATGGCCAGGTTGTCACGGGAGATAGTATCGCTCATGGTGGTGGAGTTCGGCACGGGCGAGCTGTTGGCCAGGCTGTCCGACCCTTACTGGTTTCAGGCGCTTGGCTGCGTTCTCGGCTTTGACTGGCACAGTTCCGGCCTGACGACGACAACCTGCGGCGCGATCAAAGAGGGGATAAAGGGGCTTGAGGGCGAGCTGGGGGTGTTCCCCTGCGGCGGGAAGGGTGCGGTTTCGCGCAAGACGCCGGACCAGATAATGACCTACGCGGACCAGCATTCAGTTGACGCCGATGGCGCCGGGCTAGTCTACGCGAGCCGGATGTCAGCGAAGGTGGACAGCGCAGCCGTGCAGGATGGATATCAACTCTACCACCACATGTTCTTCTTCGACAGGACCGGAAAGTGGGCGGTGGTGCAGCAGGGGATGAACGATGCTACCAGTTGGGCGCGCCGCTACCACTGGCTCTCGTCCGGGGTCGAGAGTTTCGTGTGCGAGCCGCACGCTGCCATTTGCTGCCAGAAACGGAGCGACACGACGCTGAATATGGTGGGAGCGGAAGCGGGTGATAGCAGGCGCGTTTCGGCGGAGATCGCGTGTCAGCATCCGGAACAAGCGGCGAAGGAGATCGAGCGCGCCCGCGAGCTTGTTCTGCCGAAACGTCACGAAGTCCTGGTCGCGGACATCAACCCGCGTTACCTACATAAGGCTCTGCTCAGAACGTACGAACGACAACCGCAGGCGTTCCAGCAACTGCTCGAGACTCAGGGCGTCGGAGCGAAGACCGTCCGCTCGCTTGCGCTGATAGCCGACCTGGTCTACGGCGCACCGATATGCAAGAGGGACCCGGCGCTCTACAGCTTCGCCCACGGCGGCAAGGACGGCACGCCTTATCCCGTGGACAGGAGAAACTACGACCAGTCCATCAGCGTGATCAAGAAAGCTGTCGAGCGGGCTAAGCTCGGCAATACCCAGACAGCAGAGGCGCTGCGAAGGCTGGGCCGATTCTACGAAATCTGACCACCTCGGTGCGGTCGCAAAGGCGGCACCAGAAGCCACCCGTACCGAATTGCTCGGTATGGAAGAGGAATGGCGCGCCTGGAGGGACTCGAACCCCCGACCCTCTGATCCGAAGTCAGATGCTCTAATCCACTGAGCTACAGGCGCGCGTCCGCTTAGGTTATACCCTGAATCCGCCCGACTACAGCCCCAGGCCTTGGCTGCCACCTTGGACCTTGGCACCCGCCCCTAACTTTGACTTCTCCTTCTTCTTCCGGCGCTTCTTGCCGTCCTTGCCCTTGCTCTTCTCTTTCACGGCCGTCTCCTCCTTAAAGGATCAACGTTCAGCTCAATCGTAGCAGCACTCGTTAGAGTAGTCAAGACGGGACCAATTCGCGGGTCGAAGGACCGCCTAATGCAGGCAGAGCTCGGCGATCGCAGGCCGATCACTCGCGCACGCTGCTATGGATTAACCGCGATCAGCTTCCTGCCCGCACTGACGGAGTTCCACCACTGCTCGGTAACGCTGTCCCATTCGAGTTGCGCATCCGGGGGCATCAGTCCCGTCGGGAACTTCTTGACGTGGCCATCGGTGAACGCAATCTGGGACCCGGGCGGGTGGAGCTGGCTCTTGCACACAATTGAAGCCCCCATCTCCGCGTCCGTGTCCGTCAAAAACGCCGCCACCGGTCTGTTCTGCAGGCTCACGGCCTGCGTCGGGTTGCTCGGCCTTCCCCGGCACACCGACCCGCACAGCCTGTCCATCTCCCGCAGCAGCATAGTGCTCGCTGGCAGCCGCGACGCCGCCTCCGGGCGTTCAAGAAGGTTGTAGTTGATTGCGTAGGTGCTTGCCGCAGTGGGTGAATCGGCAGGAAAAGACATATCCCTGGCCGAAGGACACTTCCAGACACTTTCGGTGCTTTTGGTCTCTCCGACGCGCTCTATGTAGCGATAGAGCCCTTCGACCCAGGTCCTTCCAACGGGGGAAACGGGTTGGCCGGACGTTGGGTCTATTGCGGCGAGCGGTATGTCCGCGACCAGCTCGTTCGTTGCGTTCAGCCGGTTCGTAGGGTACGTGTCATCCCACTCGTTGACATACATCCTGACAGCCTTCGCAATCTGCGCCATGTTCGATAGGCAGGAGCTGGCGCGCCCGGCGTCCCTCGCGCGGCCATACAACGGAAAAAGCATTGCCGCCAGAATGGCTATGATCGTTATGACGGTCAATAGCTCGATCAGCGTGAAGCCCCTTGTTCCTCTCATCGTCGGATGCCTCCTTATCATCAGGCATTGTACAGCGAGGGCCGACCGCGTGTCAAAAGGTCTCCGCGCCAACCGCCCTCGCCTCGACTGGCCGGACCCAGTGGGTCAATCTTCGGTGGTCACAACGGCTTCGAAGCCCGCCCGGCGTAGCGCCTCTGCCAAGGCGTCGGCGTTATCGCTGCTCCTGAAGGTCCCAACCTGGACCGAGTACATCACGCCTCCGGCGCTCTCTACCTCATGGATGGTGGGAGTGAAGCCGGCGGCTGTGAGCCTCGCGGCGAGCGCGTCCGCATCCTCCCTGCTGGCAAACAGGCCTGCGCGGACCGAGTGCCGCGCCGCGGCTAGGCCGGCCTCCGCTGCATTATCTGCGGGTCCGGTGGGCTCAGGGGTAGCGGATGGGGCTGGTGTCGCGGTTACAGGGGCCGCGACCGGTTCTGCTGGCCGCCGCTCGGTTATAGTTACCTTCGCCCGCGGTGCGGGCGCAGTCAGACGACCCGCCGTTGGCGGAACCGGAGCCACGGCAGGCTCCGACGCCTGGGCCATCGGCTGCTGAGGGACGCGAGTAGCGTGCACCCGACTTAGCCAAGGACCTATGAGGAAGCAGCCGAGCAGGAATACGGCGAGGACGCCCAGGGCGAAGGCGGCTGAGCGGGCAAAGCCCCATTTGGACCTATCCTGCCTCGAATCGGGGTGGCCGGCTTGATCAGACGATTTTGCGGCGTGCATTGTGAATCTTCCTCAGACGGCGCCAAGCAGGCTCAAGATGCGAGTCAGGTCGTCATCGGTGTAGAACTCTATCTCGATCTTCCCGCGCTCGCGGCCAAAGGTGATTGTCACACGTGTGCCGAAGAGCCTGCGAAGCTGATCCTCGACTTCGAGGAGGTTAGGATCCCGAGTTGCAGGGGGGCGTTGGGCTGCAGAGGGTGTTTCACGTGAAACGTGACCCTCCCCGGCCTCCCTGCCCAGGCGTTCCGTCTCCCGAACAGTGAAGTGGTCCTGGACCACCCGCCGCCAGACATCCCTCTGCCGCTCCGGGTCCGCAACTGCCAAGAGCGCCCGTGCGTGCCCTTCGGTGATCTCGCCAGCGGAGAGGCTTTGCTGGATTTCCTCAGGCAGGTTCAGCAGCCGCAGCGTGTTCGCGATGCTCGGCCTGCTCTTCCCTATGCGGAACGCGATGTCGTCTTGCGTTAGGCCGAACTCGTCAATCAGACGCCTGTACGCGCCAGCAGCCTCGATTGGCCCGATGTCCTCCCGCTGAAGGTTCTCGACCAGCGACACCTCGAGGGATTGCTCGTTTGTGAACTCTTTGATGACTGCGGGGATTCGTGTCAAACCCGCCTCCGACGCCGCTCGCAGCCGCCTCTCCCCGGCCACGAGCTCGTAGCCGCCATCCCCTCTGGATCGAACAACGATCGGCTGCAAGATCCCGTGCAGCCGAACCGAGCGTACCAGCTCCTGGAACTTCTCGTCGTCCTGGGATCTCCTCGGCTGATACGGGTTGAACGTAATCAGGTCAATGCGGATCTCCGTCGGCGCCCTTTCCTCGCGCCCAGCGCCGGGGATTAGCGCACCAAGCCCCTTACCGAGTCCTCTCTTTTCCAAAACTGCATCACCTCCGCGCAGAACCTGCGGTACGCCTCCGCGCCCTTTGACTTCGGATCGTATGTGATGATAGGAAGTCCATGGCTCGGAGCTTCCGACAGCCGAACGTTTCTCGGCACGACCACCTCCGACACCTGGGTCCGGAAGAACGTTTGGACCTCCTTTACCACCTGCTGTGACAGGTTCGTCCTGTAGTCGTACATGGTCAGCAGCACCTTCGCTATCTCCAGTTCTGGGTTCAGGTGCTCGCGGACCAAGTCAATCGTCCTAAGGAGCTGGCTGATCCCCTCCAGCGCATAATACTCGCATTGGATCGGAAGAATCACATAACGGGCAGCCGTCAGCACGTTGATGGTCAGCAGCCCGAGCGACGGCGGACAGTCGATCACCACGAGCGAGTAGCGCCCCTTTATGGACTCCAGCGCATGCTTCAGCTTCATCTCGCGAGACATCATTGACATCAGCTCGATATCCGCTCCCGCAAGATCCAGCCTCGCCGGCACCAGGTCCAGATTCGGCGTGCTCGTCTTGATTATTACGCTCTCGATCGGTTCGTCGTTGATCAGCACCTCGTAGATGCAGGTGCCCAGATTCGACTTGACAGCTCCCACTCCGCTCGTCGCGTTGCCCTGGGGATCCGTATCCACCAGGAGAACCGTCTCGCCTTCCGCGGCGGCGCATGCCGCAAGATTCACGGCCGTGGTTGTCTTCCCGACCCCACCCTTCTGATTCACGACAGCAAAAGCTTCACGCATCCGCGTCTCCCAGATCTGCCCGGCTTACATGACTCCTTCGGCGCTCGCACCCGCCATTCCTCCCAGCCGGTACGCCAGGAAAGAGAGGCCCAACTGCGACCTCTCCTCCCGAGTGTTGTGTCTGGGCGGCTCCGCCGTTACCTCAAGCGGTCCGCCGCCCTCCTACGCATCATCATATCCGCCACCTCTTCGCCGCTCACCCGATAATCGCCGCTCTCGATGCGCTTACGAACCTCCTCCACAAGCTCGTCCCGCACCTCTGGAATCTGTTTCAGCGCCTCCTCGGCCACCATTATCCCCTGCTCAAGCGGCGTCAGTTGGGCCGCGGCAACGCGGTCCGCAGCCTTCTTGCGCGGCCGCTCCTTCGGCAGGATCTTCTCCTGGGCCTTCGCCGATGTCGCCGCGCTCAGAGCAGCCTTGCCGCACTCGATGCTCGAAATCTTCAACGGGTTCTGTCCTCCTTCCCGCTTCGGCGGCCCAGACAAACAAAAAAGGCAAACCATCGAAGCGGAAGAACGGCAGCCTGGCCGGCAGATCCCGCGCCTTCGGCGCAGGAGGAAGCCCCTGTGGCTTTGCGTCCCCTTCTTTCGAAGAGTTTGCCTTTTCGGTCTTTCTATCCTTATCCGAATTATCGGCAGACGTCACCAGGAACTTTAGGGTCGCGGCGAGACGTCGTTCTGCCGATCATGTCCCCCAGGATCACACGTTGAGTTTACCATCGCCGACGACTCCTGTCAACCTCGCTGGCGTCCGCGGTGGAGACCACTACTGCCAACGCCCAAGCACAAAACAGTACTTGACTTGACAGACAACGTAGAATCCCTTTCGTGCGATGTTGACATGGCCTGCGCCTGAGGCTAGCATGTAGGTTGCCTGCCCCCGTAGTGCAGAGGCCCAGCACACCACTCTTTCACGGTGGTAGCTCCGGTTCGAATCCGGACGGGGGTACTTTGTGCCTTCGCGGTTACCGAAGCCTTTTCCCTGGCCTCTTCTGTGGCCTTGGCCAGGGCACGCTCACGGACCTCCAGCTCTTCTGGAAGCGCACAGGATGACTCTACTCGGACCCGATCGCGCGTTCGAACCTCACAACGAAGTCGCCTAGTTCAGGCGACCATGCAGTTTTCGCGGTCAGTTTCGGAGTGGGGCTTTTGTTGTCCTCGATATATGCCCAGATGACCGGGCTCACCTTGAACCGCCGCCAAATGCCTGTCGCTGCGGCTCGCGACAGGAACGCGATCTCATCGCCTGACGCGTCGCACGGCATCACGAACCTGAACGCTCTGTCCGACAGGAACCTCGCCTCTACCGCGACCCCGCGCCGTCGCGCGAGCTTTGCAAACGCAAACGCAAAGTCGTGGTGAGCGCCGTCAGTATATACGCCGACGGGGTCCTCCACAATGTTGTCTACCGCCGGATTTCGGTCCGAGGTGATAGAGCGGGAGATGAAGATGACGGCCAGCGCAATGATTACGATCAGGGAAGCCCACCAGAGCTTGTTGCTCGCCGCAAGTCGCTCCCGCAGCCCTCCGTACCCATCGTCCTCCGCCGCGTCAAGTGCCCAGCCCTTCATTCGTCTCTTTCTGGATCGCCGAAACATTCGGAGCAGTTGAAGCCTCCTTTGGTTCCCCCAGAATTATACCAGAAGTTCCCTTTGCACAACAATGAGGCTCGGCCAACGGGCTTATTCCACCTCGCGGCCGGTAATTCACACAGGATGCTCGCGGCTCAGTAGGAGCTTCGCCCTCCCAAACCGGGCACGGAGGGTGAGGCCCATGCCGAACCAAACTATGCCTCGGGATCCTCCGGGCGATGGGGAACAATCCACGTTCGCCAGTCATCTCCTATATCGCCGCGGAGGCGGTAGCGCTCCATGAGCTTCGGACACGCACAACTTCTGGGCTTGCCGGCCGCCTGTACAAGGGCAGAGAGCGCCAGCGCCCCAACCACTTCCGCCGCCTCGTCAACCACCCGTGCCTCCGCGTCGTCCGTCAGTCCCTCAAACAGAATCCCGGCCCGGAAGGAACGTTTGCGCACGCCTTCTGCGTAGTTAGTTGTATAACAGACTGCCGCGTAGCACATCTCCAGCTCTTTTGCGAGGAATACCTCCGGCACGAGCGTCATCCCGACAAGCGTGCCTCCGTAGGCGGCGAACTTGCGGATCTCTGCGGCGGTTTCCAGCCTGGGGCCCTCGGTGCAGACGTAGACCCCGTCCGTGCGGCAGTGCCCGAAGCGATCCCGGATGGCGGCGGTGAGCGCGCCAGAGAGTTCCGGGCAAAAAGTGGGGCTCTGCCGGATGAACCCGAGCCCGAGCCCTTCAAAGAAAGTGTAGTCGCGGCGCTTGGTCTCGTCCACCAGGTCGCCGGGGACAACAATCTCGCCGATCTCGATGGCAGGGTCAATGGCGGCCGGCCCGGACCAGGCGATGATTCGCTCGGCCCCGAAGTCTTTGAGCGCCCAGATGTTGGCCCTGTAGTTGACGAACGAAGCGCTGAGGTGGTAGCCACGCTCGCCGTGGCGGGAGATGTAGAGGAATTCGACGCCGGAGGAAGAGCCGCAGTAGACCGGCGCCGAATTCCCGAATGGTGTGGCGACCGGCCCGAGCGCCTTAAGCTCGGCCCCGTGCTCATCGAGGAAACGGAATCCGGAGCTTCCGCCGATTATGGCCGATTGAACGGGAGCACTCTGAATTGGCATAGTTTGTGCACTAACTCCTAGTGAAGGGAGATTAGAGCGATTTGAGAACCATTTTCTGCATCGTGGTATTCGTGCCTGTGATTGCGCTTCAGGCTCCGGCCGCCGGCTGGAGCATCCCGTCCGGCGGAACGCAGTTGGGCTTTGTCGTCGAGCAGCCGCAGTCCCCATGGACGGCGGTCCCCGTGCCCAGCCCTGTTGTCACCGCCGAGGTGCAGGCCCAGATTGCCTCGACCCAGGTACTTGCTTCCGGCGCATGGGTCGAAAACGCTGAGGCTGCCGCGGTCCGCAACGGCTTTGTGAAGACCGCCGCCGACCTCAAAATCCTGGACCCCCAGATCCACACCGGGCCTTATGCAACCCCGGTTCCCGAGCCTGCGGGCATCGCTGGGCTGTCCACCGGTCTCTTCGGTCTTCTCTTTTACGTGCGCAGGGCCAAAAAGCGTTCCTAGAACCAATGAGCTTTCCCCAGGCCCGCCGCTCGGCGGGCCTTTTTGTTGTCTGCAGAAGTGGAACACCCCAGCCTGCAGCGCGAAAACGGACAAGCAGCCCTTATTGCCTGCTGCCTGCGGCTCGTCGGCGCATGCGCACCGTTTCATACATCGTGTCCCGCTGGGCGGCATCGAATCCGGCGTCGTGAATCAGTTCCACGAGTCGTTCCTCTGACAGTGTGAACCGGATGCCCGCCGCCGCGACGACATTCTCCTCCATCATCGTGCTGCCCATGTCGTTCGCCCCGAACCGCAGCGCCACCTGAGCGATTGCGTCCCCCTGCGTCACCCACGACGCCTGGATGTTCGGCACATTGTCCAGCACCAGCCGGGATATGGCAAGCGTGCGGAGATAGTCGTGCCCTCCAGCGGCCTCTCCGCCCAGCGCCGTGCCATCCTGAGCCTGTCGAAGGACAGGCTGATAGGTCCACGGGATGAACGCAGTAAAGACCCGAGTGCGGCCCTGGAGCCGGCGTATCGCCATAAGATGCTCGATCCGTTCACGGTGGTTTTCGACGTGGCCAAAGACCATTGTTGCCGTCGCCCGCATGCCGATCCCGCTTGTAGCCTCCATGACGCCGATCCACTCCGACGCGCTGCACTTGACGGGCGACACCTCGCCCCGGACGCGGTCCACGAGAATCTCGGCGCCGCCCCCCGGCAGCGAATCGAGTCCGGCGTCCCTCAGCCTGACGAGCGTGCTCTTGACGTCCAGGCCAGACACGCGCGCGATATGCGCGATCTCCGGCGCGGAGAAAGAATGTACGTGAACCGAGAAGCTCGTCTTTATGGCACGAAGCAGCTCTTCGTAGAACCCGACCTGGAGGTCAGGATGGAGCCCGCCCTGCATCAGGATCTGCGTTGCGCCAAGCCCAACCGCCTCTCTCACCTTTTCCAATATTGACTCGGTTGAGAGGAGGTAGCCCTCCGGATGGCCAGGAGGGCGGAAGAAGGCGCAGAAGCGGCAGCCGGAGATGCAGATGTTGGTATAGTTGATGTTCCGGTCAATGACGTAGGTGCGGACCGGCTCCGGATGCAGTCTCTGGCATGCCGCGCCGGCTGCCAGGCCCAGCTCCGTCAGGCTCGCGTGCTCGAAGAGCTCCAGCGCCTCGTCCGACGTTATCCTGTCGCCTCGAGCAGCTCTCTCCAGCGTGTCCCTCTGCAATCCCTTACTCCTGCCGGTGTTTCGCGGCCGATCGGTGTCTTGAACCTGCGCCAATCTTATTGCACCTGCCTCCGTGTAGGTGACGACTGGATCTGCGCCGTGCGCGCGACCCGTCCACCATTCTCGGCCGCCGGCTGCTCCCACGGCCCGGAGTTCGGTTGCCGCGTGGTATCCTTATGCCGACCTTGGCTCGCCCGCTGGCGATCTGAAATCTGAAATCTGAAATCCGACATCTGAAATCAGCTACTCTCCCCCGGTCGCCAGGTGCATTATGGCCTCCTGGGTCGCTTCCTCGCGCGAAAGCTCGCCCGCGATCCGGCCCTCGTGCATGACGATTATCCGGTCGCTCATCCCCAGAATCTCCGGCAGCTCCGAGGAAATCATCACGATCCCAACGCCATCGGCTGCGAGCCGGTTCATAAGCTGATAGATCTCCACTTTGCTCCCCACATCTATCCCTCTCGTCGGCTCGTCAAAGATCATGACCTTCGACTGCGTGAACAGCCATTTCGCCAGGACGACCTTCTGCTGAGTCCCTCCCGACAGGTTCTGCACCAGTTGCTCGATTGACGGCGTCTTAATCCCAAGGTCGGAGACGAAGGCGTTGGCGACCTCGCGCTCTCTTCTTCTGCTGACGAACCCCAGACGCGACAGGAAGCCCAGCCGGGCAAGCGTCACATTCTCGCGCACGGCCATCCCGAGAAGCAGCCCTAGCGCCTTGCGGTCTTCGGTGACGAGGCCGATGCCAAGCCGGATCGCATCCTGAGGAGATCTGATCTCCACCCGCCTCCCTTCGACGTGGATTTCGCCTGCGTCAATTGGATCGGCTCCGAAGATGCACCGCGCAACCTCTGTCCGGCCCGCGCCGACCAGCCCCGCGACGCCAACTACCTCGCCTTTGCGCACGGTGAAGCTTATGTCGTCGAGCACGCCCGCCCTCCGCAGTCCTGACACCGAGAGCACGGCATCCCCGATCTGCGCCGCCTTCTTCGGGATCTTCTCCCTGAGCTCCCGGCCGACCATCATCTGGATGATCTCCTCGCGGTTCGTCTCGGCCACTTCCTTGGTCGCCACGAGACGCCCATCCCGAAGCACCGTCACCCGGTCGGCAATCTGGAATATCTCCTCCAGCCGGTGGGAGATATAGATGATGCTGACGCCGTCGTCCTTTAGCTGCCGGATCAGCGCAAACAGGTTCTCTAGCTCATGCTCGGTGAGCGTGGCCGAGGGCTCGTCCATAGCAATGATCCTCGCCTGACGGGAGGTGGCCTTGGCTATCTCCACCATCTGTTGCTGCGCGACCGACATCCTCCCTACCGGCGCCTTCATCGAGAGCCTGACTCCCAGCCGGTCAATGATCCTCTGGGACTCGGCATGCATCGCGGAGAAGTTCACGAACCCCGGCAGCACTCCCCGAGGCTCACGCCCGAGGAAGATGTTCTCCGGCGCCGTCATGTAAGGGACGAGGTTGAACTCCTGATAGATGATCGAGATGCCGAGATCCATCGCCCGCTGTGGGCTGTCTATGACGACGGGCCTGCCATCGAGCAGAATCTCGCCCGAGTCCCTGGGCTGCGCGCCAGCCAGGATCTTCATCAGGGTGGACTTGCCCGCTCCGTTCTCGCCCACGAGCGCGTGCACCTCGCCCGGCAGCACCGTGAAGGTTACGCCATCCAGCGCCAGCACGCCGGGGTAGGTCTTCGTTATCCCGCGCATCTGGAGCGCGGGGCTGGCAGGCGCGGCGACGGTCGCCATTACCGGCCCCAGCTCCCATCCGGCCAGACGGGGCATCCTCTGGTTGCGCCCTGGCGGGAGAAGACGGCAATGAAAGGCATTTGAGCTGTCCTCGGCAGGTTCCTCCGAGAGATGTCTGCTGTCACTGGCTGACCCGGCCTTACTTCCCACCCTCAGCAGTGCCCGGGGCGGGCGGCGCGACGGGCGCTGGCGCTGCGCCCTCCTTCGGCTTTTCGGGTGGGCTTGCACCGGGCGCGCCGGTAGATTCGGGCTTAGCCTCAAGCCGCGTTATCCCGGCTCGAGCCTCTTCGTTTGCCGGATCAGCCTCTGCGACCTTGCGGTACTCCGCCAGCGCTTCGGTCTTCTTGCCCTGCTTCTCAAGCAGCGCCGCGTACTTCAGACGCACCGGCGGGACGTCTCGCGGCTCAAGACACTTCCTGTATTCTTCGAGCGCCTCATCGGGTTTGTTCATCTTCTCATAAAGCCCGGCAAGGCTATAGTGAACAAACGGTTGTTGCTCGTCCTGCGCCAGCATTTTCTTGTAGATTTCCACGGCCTTCTCCGGCTGGCCGGCCTCGGCCGACCAGTGCGCGAGCGTCATCATAAGGGGCTGGTCTTTCTCCCGCTTCGCCGCGAGCGATTCCAGGAACGCCACGCCATCCGCGAGCTTGCCCGCTTTTTGAAACTCTGCGGCCACGTTGTCGTACGGCGCTCCTTCTTCCGTAGAGGTAACGAGCTGCTTCAGGTATTCCAGCCACTCGGTCTCCTTCTTGTCGTCAGTGTAGATCTTGCTGAGGCTGGACATCGCCTCGAGCTGCGTCGGGCGGGCCGCCAGCGCCTTTTTGTACTCCTCGATTGCCAGGTCCTTCTTCCCCTGCTTCATGTACACGCCCGCCATCGCGGCCAGCGCTTCCGGCTTTGTGGTCTCGTCCTTGGCCCATTCGGAATACTCGGCCAGCGCCTCGTCCAGCCGGCCGTTGTCCTCGAACAGCCTGGCTAGAGCCCGGCGGACCGTGGGAGATGACTCCTTGTTGGCTGCGATCTGCTTCCTGTACTCCGCAATGGCCTCGTCCGTCCGCCCGGCCGCGACGAGCAGCCGGCCGACGGACGTCGGATCGGTGTCCCGTGGGCTGATCTCCATCAGCTTCCGCTGCTGCTCGATCGCCAGGTCATACTTTTTCTCGGCCTTATAAAGGATCAGCAGGTTCTGGCGCACCTGGACGTTCTTCTCATCGAAAGCCAGCACCTTCTTGTATACCGCGGCCGCAGCATCCGTCTGTTTCTCGTCTTCGTGCAGGCGAGCAAGCGCGAGATAGGGCTTTGGGTTCTTAGGAGCAGCCTTGCAGGCCTTCTCAAGCTCCGCCCTGGCCTCGTCCTTCTTCCCCGTCCCCATGTCGCGCAGAACCCGTGCCGCGTCCATAAGGTGTTGCGGGTCCTTCGGCTCCACCTTCGCCGCTTCACGATACTGCGCCACCGCCTGCTCCCTCTTCCCCTCTTTTTCGAGCAGGCTGGCGATCCTGCCCATCGTCCACGTATCCTTCGGATGCTCCTTCAGCACACGGCGATATTCCTCGACGGCAAGGTCTGGCTTGTTCTGCTTGGTATAGTAGTCAGCGATCTGAACACAGGGCGTCACGTCCTTCGGCTCGATCTCCAGAACCTTTCGCAGTTGGGCGATGGCCTCGTCATACTTCTGCTGCCGCTCGTAGACACGAGCCATCCCCTGGCACCCCTTCTTGTCCTTCGCGTTCTTCTTGAGCAGCGCCTGATACTCGCCCAGCGCCTCGTCGTACTTGCTCTGCTCCATCAGAATGTCGGCGATCTGGTCCACTGGGGGTGTCGAGACGCTGAATGGGTTCTGGGGTGTCTTCTCTTCAGGAAAAGTCCCCCAGATGGTGCGGAGCTCTGCGATGGCGGCCTCATTGTTCTTTTCCTGGCGATAGACCGCGACAAGCCCGTCCATCGCCTGCCGGCTCTTCGGGTCTTTCTTCAGCATCGCCTCGTACTCCGCGCGAGCTTCCTTGTACTTCCGCTGGTTGGCGTACAGTCCGGCTATCCTTTGGTGAGGCTCAGTGCTCTTCGGATCAATCTCCAGGATCTTTTGCCACTGGGTGATGGCCTCGTCGAGCTTCTGGTGCCGCTCGTAGACCCGAGCCATACCCTCGTAAGCCTTCTTGTCCTTCGCGTTCTTCTTGAGCAGCGCCTGGTATTCGCCCAGCGCCTCGTCGTAATTCCCCTGCTGCATCAGGATGTCGGCGATCTGGTCTATGGGCGACGGCGGAGTGAAGCTGAACGGCCCCTGTGGTGTCGGCTTCTTCTCCTCAGGGAATGTGCTGGCGATGGTGCGCAGCTCCGCAATAGCTGCGTCGTAGTTTGGCTGCTGGCGATAGGCCCCAACGAGGCCGTCCATCGCCTGCCTGTTCTTCGGGTCCATCTTCAGCACCGCCTTGTACTGGGCCGCGGCCTCCTTGTATTCTTTCTGCATCGCGTGCAAGCCCGCCATCTGGAAGAGCGGGATGGTGTCCTTCGGACTCTGCTCCGCGATGAGCGTCCACGCAGCAATCGCATCGTCATATTTCTTTTGCTGCTCGTACACGCCGGCCAGACCTTCGAGCGCCATGCGGCTCTTGGGGTCAACCTTGAGCGCGGCTTTGTAATGCGCTACCGCGTCATCCGGCTCGTCGAGCTGCACCTCGACCAGCGCCAGATTGCACTTCGCGGCAACCTCACGGGGGTCGGCCGCGCAGGCTTCGTAGAAGTACTTTTTCGCTCCCTCGAAATCCTGCTCCATGAACGCGTACCGGCCGAGGTTGAACAGCGCGAAGAAGTTCTTCTTGTCTATGGTGAGCACGCGCTTGAAAAGCTCCTTGGACTTCTTGTAGTCCCTCTTCTGTGCGTATTTCTGCTCATAGGCCGAGGCGAGGCCGAGCAGCACGCCGACATCTTTCGGCTGCTGTTTGCGGATCGCTTCGAGGTGACTGATGGCCACGTCCATCTTGCCAGCGAGCGCAGCCGCATTGGCCGCCATCCGCCGAAGCCGCACGTCCTTTGGCTGCAGAGCAATGAGCTTTTCGTACTGGGCAAGGGCCAGGTCGGGCTTCTTGAGCTGCACATAGCAGTAGGCCAGGTTACTCCTGGAGGCCGCGCTCTTGGGGTCTAGCTCCAACACCTTCTTGAAGCTCGCGGCAGCGGCGGAGAAGTCCTTGCCCTTGATGGCGATGATGCCGAGCGCAAAATGAGGAGCGGGGTTCTTGGGATCGAGCCTCGCCGCCTTCCGCGCCTGATCTGCGGCGGCGTCCAGCCGGTTCTTGGCCAGGTAAATTCTCGACAGCTCCGACGGAACTGCGGGATTCTTCGGATCGAGCTCGGAAGCCTTAAGAAGCAGTGGAATCGCAGCATCCGGGTTACTCTTCTGCAGGTAGATCACGGCCAGGTTCAGAAGGGCCGGAGTAAGATTCGGGTTAGCCTTGAGAGCAAGCCGGTATTCCGTAGCCGCGGCGTCGAGCTTGCCCTGTTTGTGCAGGCCGATCGCCTTGCCGAAATGCTCCTTCGCCGCATCCGGAACTTGACCGACGGCGGCCAGCGAGAGCAGCGAAACGATGAACAAAGCTGTTGAAGCACAGAGAATGTTGCGTCTGGGCACTGTGGACTCTCCTTCGGCAGGAAATTGCTGAGAGAATTCTAACCCGCGCCAAAGCCAAAAGTCAACCAGCGACGCAGGCCAGGCAGGAGCGTCGTTTGTGGACTCGGTCCCTTCTACCAAGCATCCTGACCCTGTCGAAGAACGCGGTGCCGCACGCTTCGACAAGCTCAGCGTGCGTAGGGTTTTCGCCCAGGCGACCACAAACGATGCTCCCGGCAGGTCAGCGGTCAGAAGCCGGACGTCGCACGCCGCCGACTAGAAGGAAAAGGGAGGAGGTTTGTAGAAAGGGCATGGGGCAATGCCGGTTCCGCCCTGCGTCGTATTCTACATCGGGTGATCTTATGAGACTTCTTGTGCTGGCTCTGGGGGTTGTGATGCTTTCGGCCATCGGCGTGGTCCCGCGTGCCGCCGCTGCGCCTCCTCCTGTCCACGTCCTGACGGTTAACGGGATGATCGAGCCTGCCGTAGCTCAGTACATCGTCCGCGGGATAGCCAGGGCCGAGGAGGAAGGCGCTGGGGCCGTCGTTATCCGACTCGACACGCCCGGGGGGCTCTACGAGCCTATGCGCCAGATCGTGCAGGCTATGCTGAACACGAGCGTCCCCGTGATAGTTTACGTCAGCCCGAATGGCGCCCGTGCGGCCTCCGCTGGCGCGTTCATCACGCTGGCGGCTAACGTCGCCGCGATGGCGCCGGCCACGAACATCGGCTCAGCCCATCCGGTGCTCGCCGGCCCGCTTCCTACCTCCGAGGGCGAGTCCAAGGGCAGCGAGAGCACGATGATGAAGAAGGTGGTGAACGACTCCGCTGAATACATCAAGACGATTGCCGACAAGCGCGGACGCAACGCGAAGTGGGCTGAGAGGGCGGTCCGCCAATCCGACAACATAAGCGCCGCGGAGGCGGCGAGAATCCACGTCATAGACTTCGTCGTAGAGGATATGCCTGATCTGCTTGCCAAGGCGGACGGGATGAGGGTCCGAACTGCATCCGGCGTCGTCACGCTTGCCACCAAGGGGGCGCGGCTCGAATACCTCCCAATGACCTGGTATAAAATGGTTCTCCATTACCTTGCAGACCCGCTCATCGCATTCTTCCTGATGCTGGTTGCCATCTACGGTATCATCTTCGAAATCAACACCCCCGGCGCCACACTCCCAGGCGTGATCGGTGGAATAGCAATCATACTTCTGCTGTATTCGTTCAGCGTGCTTCCGGTGAGCGCCAGCGGCCTGCTGCTGATACTCCTGGCCATCGGGCTCTTTATCGTGGACATCAAAGTCCCCAGCCACGGAGTGCTGACGAGCGGCGGAGTCATTGCGTTCTTCCTCGGGTCTTTTATGGTCTTCGGGTCTGGCGAGCCGAGCATGAGAGTGCCAATAGCGGTGTTGGCAGCGGGGACGTTGGCCACGGCGGGGTTCTTTGCGTTTCTCGTAGGGATGGCCGTGCGCGCACTGAAGCGGCCGATCGTCACCGGCAGGGAGGCCGTGATTGGGAAGGTGGTCGTTGCCAGGTCGGACATAGCGCCGACCGGCAAGATCTTTGCGCTGGGAGCGTGGTGGACCGCTGAGACGGATCAGGAGCCGATCAAAAAGGGCGAGAGGGTGAGGATTGTTGGCATAGATGGACTCACGGTCAAGGTTGTCAAAGAAGACAGCCACTAACAGAAAGGAGAGCGTGTAATGAATACTGTTGCTGTGTTCGTGGGGATTGTGGCCTTCATCTTCTTGATGGTAGTACTGAACTCCATCAGGATAATCAGGGAGTGGGAGCGGGGCGTGCTCCTGCGGCTGGGCCGCTATCACTCTGTTAAGGCGCCGGGCATAAGGGTCGTGTGGCCGGTCATTGACAAGCTGTGGGTCATGGACCTGCGCATCGTGACCATGGACGTGGCCAAGCAGGAGATGATGACCAGAGACAACGTCCCCGTGACCGTGGACGCCGTCATCTACTTCCAGATCGTGAATGCTGAAGACGCGATAATAAAGGTGGAGAACTTCGTCAAGGCGACGTCGCTGATCGCCCAAACCTCGCTGCGGAGCGTGGTCGGCCAGTCGGAGCTGGACGAGCTTCTGGCGGAGCGCGACAAGCTGAACCAGCATCTCCAGACGATCATTGACGAGCAGACGGAGCCATGGGGGATCAAAGTTACGGCGGTCGAAATCCGCGACGTTATACTGCCGGAGGGCATGAAGCGCTCGATGGCTAACCAGGCCGAGACCGAGCGAATGCGCCGCGCGAAGGTTATCAACGCGCAAGGCGAGTTCCAGGCCTCTCAGAAGCTGGCCGACGCAGCGAAGATCCTGAGCGCAAATCCTCAGGCTCTGCAGCTCAGATTTCTGCAGACCCTGACCGAGGTCGCATCCGAGCGCAACTCGACCATCGTCTTCCCGGTACCCCTCGATCTGTTCACGCCGTTCATCAAGCGGATGGCGGCCCAGGAGGCGGAGGCAATGGAGAAGGCTGAGGGGTCCGAGACCGAAGGTTAGAGCTCTGAGGCCGCCGGGGGAGAACCGGTAGAATTACCTGTTTCGGCCCTGCAAGGCTAAAACCGGCACCCCGA
>Ga0315289_10002405_pt1 | contig 28688 bp, 23 predicted proteins | sample YL17G11_40_MG_FD_203452 | JGI IMG/M metagenome (GOLD analysis project Ga0315289, IMG submission 203452) | Sediment microbial communities from Yellowstone Lake, YNP, Wyoming, USA - YL17G11_40 | ecosystem: Environmental > Aquatic > Freshwater > Lake > Sediment | place: USA: Wyoming | collected... | reverse complement strand
GACTTCTCAACCCCCGGAAACTCTTTCACAGGCCCGTTCGGGAATGATCCCCCGCCCCATCCTGAGCCTTCCCAAGATCCCGGGCGCCGACTTGGCGGGCACGGTCGAGTCCCCGGCACCCGGCGGCGGCCGCTTCAAAAAGGGGGACCGCGTCTTTGGCATCATGAATGCGCTCGCGAGCGCTGGGTCGTGCGCCGAGTTTGCGCTCGTCCCGGAGGCCCAGCTGGCGCCCCTGCCGGCGAGCCTGACTTTCGAGCAGGGCGCGTCACTGCCGCTCGCCCTGCTGACCGCCTGGCAAGCCCTGGACTCGGGGCGGGTGGGCGAGGGCCAGAAGGTCCTCATCACCGCGGGCGCGGGCGGGGTCGGAGGCTATGCGACCGCCCTGGCCGCGGCGCGCGGGGCTGTCGTCTCCGCCACCGCGTCCGCCCGCAACGCACCCTACATGGCCGGCCGCGGCGTGACGACGCCCATCGATTACACGTCCACGCCCGACGTGGTTGCCGCCATCGCAGCGGGCCCGGAGGACGCCAAATTCGACGTGGCCATCGACGTCATGGGCGGGGCGACCGAGGATGCTGCGTACGCGGCCACAAAGGACAGGGGCGGGCGGTTTGTCTCCATCATGAATTCGGGCACCTCCATCCCCAAGGTGGCGGGCCGCACCCTGCGCGGCCTCCTGGGCCTGGGCCGCAAGTACGGTTTTGTGGTCCTCTCCACCAAAGACTGCGGGCCCCGCCTGGAGGAGGCGACGGCGCTGATCGAGGCGGGCAAGCTGGCCCCGCCCGAGGTCAAAGTGTTCCAGGGGCTGGGCTCGGTCGGCGCGGCCATGGACGAACTGGCGGGCGGGCACGTGCGGGGGAAGGTGGTGGTCAAGGTGGCGGCGGAGTGAAGGAAGAGAGGTGGGGGACGCACCTGTCGAAAACGCAACGCACGAGAGAGAGTCTACAAAGGGAGGCCCAAAAAAAATCATTCCACTCAACTAGAGCGCAGGTGGTGCTGCGGCCGGCGTCGCCTCCTGCACCGCCTCCCTCCTCCTGCCCGCCCGCCACACCTTTGCCCGGGCGGCCAGGTCAGGGACGGAACCAGCACCCCCTTGGGCGGCACCGCCCCCTGCCCTGCCCGACCCCCAGGGCACCAGCGCCGCGGCCGCCTGTGCGGCCGCCACCTGCGTGATCACGGACAGCCAGAAGAGGTCGCCCCCCACGACCCGCACGCCGGAGAGCACGCCCGCGGGGGCGCGCACCGCGACGGCGCCCGCTCCCGCGCCGGCCAGCCGGGTCTCGTGCACGTGGACCGCGGCCCCGGCCGTTCGGGCGGTCGACAGGATGGGCGAGTGGAGGAAGGGCAGGCAGGGCACGGGTGAGGTCGGCGGTCGGCGACGGCGGTGAGGGGTGGTGGTGGTGGTGGACGACGACGGCGGCGCCTGCCCCAAGACCTCGAGGTCGCACGCCTCGATGACCAGGACCCCACCCCGGTGGTCCAGGCAGGCCCCGCCAGTCGTGGGCGAGGAGGTCACAGCCAGGCCGACCAGCCGGGAGGAGGCATGGAAGATGAGGGCGGCGGGGGCGCCGGCCGTGGCGGCCAGGGTGGGTGCGGCCGCAGCGGGGGCGGCCGCTGCCAGGCAGAGGGGCCAGGAAACGGGGATGGCGGGGCAGGAGAACACGGACCCACCCACCCCGCTGTCCAGGAGGAGCGTGTCGCCCGGGCGCGAGGCGGCAACCGCCGACGCGAGCGTTCGGTAGGACGCCCGCCCGGCCGGGCGGGGCGTGCGGGCTCTGGTGGCCGCCGCCGCCAATGACGACGCCGCGGCTGCCCTGTCCGGCGACACCCGCAGTTTCAGGCTGTCCGACCCCATCAGCCGGTGCAGCCGCTTGCAGGCGCGCCCCGTGGAGAAGCCGTCGGGGAGGGGGTCGACGAGCTGGAGGATAGAGAGGAGGAGGTCGTCGGGCAGGTCGAGGAGCGAGGCGCGACGGCCGTGCACGCCAGGGCGGGCGTGGCCGGGGCGTCGACCTGGGCCTCCTCCGCCTCCCTCCTCGCCCGGGCATGCCATTGGAGCGTCCATTGGAGGGCACGACGCCCCCAGGTGCGTGGCGCCTGTGGCAGTGGTCCAGGCGCGCCGCAATCGGGGGCGAACAACCCCTGTATGTGTGTCTCGCTTTCTTTTGACTTTTCGCTTTCCATTCGTCACTCGAGTGTTTTTATTTTCTAGTAAACGCTCTCGCTCACACACACACACCACAATGCTTCCCCTGGCCCAGCCCCAGGCATCCAACATTGGACGGGGTGGTGCATCCCCACCCAGCTGTGGGTGGTGGAGCCGGGCGGGCCCGCGGCGAGGCGATGGCGTGGCCGCAATGCCGCCACCACCCCGCCCGACGGCCGCCCGCATGCGGCCGCCCTCGCGCACGGCCCACCTCACGCGCCCCGCATCGCTTCCATCTACTGAGCCAGACACTGATGGGGCGTCCATGGTGAGGGATGAAACGGGTCAAGAGTGCGGAAATCACGTTGCCACCGCGCCTTGCACACTCCCACTGGCTGGCTCACACTGTTCAACCTCTCCCAAACCAGTCCTCCCCACCCGCGCTCATCGGCGAGGACGCCGCCGCCTTCAGCCTCTCCTCCCAGTCCCTGGGCGCCTGGGCCTTCTTCACGGCCGAGCTAAGCGTCGTCATGGGCATCCTGTACGTCGCGTGGGTGTCGCCCAGCACCGGGTGGGCGGGCGCCTATTGCGCCGCCTTTGAGCGCGCGGCGGGCGGGTCGAGCACGGGCGCCATCGTGTTGCAGCTGGCCGCCTTTGCGGTCGTCCACTCGGGGCTGGCGTTCCTGCGGCCGTGGGGTAAGTGTGCGAGGGAGGTGAGAGAGAGGGGGGAGAGGGTGCGAGGCTTTGCGTTCCCATGCATGCAGGCCTCATTCCATTCCATTCCATTCCATTTCCATTTCATCCAAAACCGCACCCTCTCTCACACCTGCTCCCTCTCTTCTCTCTCTCACCCGACCTCTCTCCCTTTTCAGGCGAGTCCGCCGTCGGCGCCCGCTCCTGGCGCGTCCTCTTCGCCGCCATCTCTCTTCCCCTCGCCACCGCCGCGGTCGTCTACTTCATCAACCACCGGTATGACGGGGCCGCCATGTGGAACCTGAGGGGCACGCCGGGCGTGCACGGCCTCTTCTGGCTCATGAATTATGCCTCCTTCTTCCTGCTCTACCCCTCCACCTTCAACCTGCTGGAGGTGGCGGCGGTGGACGAGCCCAAGCTCCACCTGTGGGAGACCGGCGTCGCCCGCATCACCCGCCACCCGCAGGCGGTGGGGCAGGGCTTGTGGTGTGCCGCGCACACCGCCTGGATCGGGTCCTCCTTCATGCTGGCCACCTCCGCCGCCCTGATGGCGCACCACCTGTTCAGCGTGTGGCACGGCGATTACCGACTGCGCCGCAAGTACGGGCCCGCCTTTGACGCCCTAGCCGAGCGGACGTCCGCCTTTCCCTTCCAGGCCATCTGGGAGGGGCGCCAGACACTGCCCCCCGATTATTGGCGGGAGTGGGCGCGGGCGCCCTACCTGACAATTGGGGTGGTGACGCTGGGGGCGTACCTGGCCCACCCCTGGATGCAGAGCGGGGCTCACTGGCTGGGGTGGTGAGAACGAGAAGGGGGGGCGGAGATGTGATGCATGAGAGAGGGGAGGTTTTCCTCGCTCAACCCAATCCTTTGTTTGCACACAACACAAAGCGCCGCACGAGACAGGTTCGGGGCCCCGTGCATTGCGATTGCGCGGTGACCTCTGGAGTCTCACGCACTCTTTCTGTCTTTCGATGGACCGGCACGAGATGATGTTGCGGGGTGGCAACAGCGAGCCTCAAAAGCGGCCCGACCCTTTGGCCGCCGGCGCGGTCGCGACGGGGACAGGGTCGGCCCTCGCCTTTGGCCAGGACCGCTCCTGCGCGCCGGCGTCCACCTCCTACGCCCGCCTAGACCTGGAGGGTATCCCCCACCCTCACTTGGCTTGCCTCCCGCGTTCCCCCGCCCACCTGACGGGGTTTGCGAGCGTGACCACACAAACGCACGCCCGCACCAGCGGCCGCCCGGCCTCCATCGCCCTGCCCGTCGTGCCCCTCTTGGCTAGCACCACCTCGTCCCGCCCCTTTAGGCGAAGAGGACAGGCACAGTTCATCTCCCTGCCCATCGGCGTGGGGAATGGTGAGCGATGGCGAGCGAGTGAGGCGCGGATGCGCGAGCGACTAGCCTTTTTTTTATTTTCGCTCAACCTCCTCTCATCCCCTCTTCACAGGCAAACGCCGGCGCCGGTTCGTGTGGGACGGCACCCGCATCCGGGCCGTCGACACCGCCGCCGCTGCCGCGGGCGAGGAAACCACGTCCGGCGCGCTCTCCTCCCGCCTGCGCTCCGCCCGCCGGGTCGCCTGGTCCGCCTTTTTCCCCGACCCGGCCGATGTGACGCCCGATTACTGGTCTTACGCCCGGTGGCGGGCCGGGCACAGGCTGTGTTCGTCCATGCTGACCAATTTCGCGACGCAAAGCCTGCTGGTGGCGGTCGGGGTGGGCGCCCGGCGGTCCCTGCCCGCGGCCGCGGCGGCCAACTGGCTCCTGAAGGACGGGCTCGGCCGGCTCGGCCGCCTGGGCGTCGCGACCCGGTTTGGGCAGTCCTTTGACTCCGACCTTAAGCGCTTCCGGTTTGCGTCCTCCCTCCTCTTCGCCGCCTCCATCGCCCTGGAGTTTGCGACGCCGGCTTTTCCCCAGCACTTCCTGGCCCTCGCCGCCGCGGCCAACGTGGGGAAGTCCGTCGGCTTGACAACCTACATCTCCACGCAGCCCTCCTTTGGCAAATCCTTTGCCCGCCGGGAGAACCTGGCGGACATCACCGCCAAGGCTCAGGCCCAGCAGATGGTGGTGGACACGTTTGGTCTGGCAGCGTGCGTGGTGATCATGCGGGCGGGCGCGCAGCGGGTGGCGGCCAAGACCGCGGCGGCGGGCGTGATTGCGGCCGCGACGGGCGCGGCCGCCGCGGCCGTCCCTGCAACTGCCGCCCTGCCCTTGCTCTTCCTGCCCATGCTGGCGGTCGGCGACCTGACCTCCATCTACCATGAGCTGAAGGCGGTCCACCTGCGCACGCTCAACCGGGAGCGGGCGGAGCTGGCGGCGGAGGGGTGGCTGGGCTCGGGGCGGGCGGTCGTGCCCTCAGCCGAACGGGTGGCCCTCTCAGAGCCCCTCGTCGCGCCCCTGGCGGTGGGCGGTGGGCGCCTGCCCCTGCGCCTGACGACCGTGGAGGACGCGGCCGGCCTCACCCCCGCCTCCCTGGACGCCGCTTTGGCCCGCCACGCCCGGGACCGGTTCCTCGTGGTCCGCACCCCGCCGCCTGGGTCGGCCCGGCTCATGCCATGCGGCCTGGCGACCGCGCTGGAACGGTGGGGGCTGGTGCCGGGCGCGGCATCTGGTGGCTTGGCCGCCATTCTGCGCGCGGACGCGACTTCCGATGACGTCCTGACGGCCATCCTGGTCGCGGCGCACGCGCGAGAGGGGCTGGCGCTGGGTGGAGAGGGGGGGGGCCAGGGCAAGGCGCCTGCGGCTGGGGAGGCGGATGCCCTGCTGGAGTCGGCGACGCGGTCCGCCCGCAAGGACGTGCCCCGCCTCACCAAGGCACTGAAGACGGGGGGGTGGCAGGCCGCGCCCTTCTTGCTGTCGCCCCGGGAGCGGGGCGGGTATGTGGTGCTGGGGTAAAAAAGGGGACAACGATGGGTGGTGGGGGGGCTTGTCGTCATCGGATGGATGCCAGCGCTGTCTACACAAAACCCGCCCGGTCAATACAGCCCGTCCTCCACCCACACGTCCACCAGGAAGTCAACCATTTCCTGTTTTAGGAGAGGGAGAAAGAAAGAGAGAGAGAGAGAGAGAGAGAGAGAGAGAGAGAGAGAGAGAGAGAGAGAGAGAGAGAGAGAGGAGGAGTGTGTGAGTTGGTTGATGGTGAGAGAGAAGAGGGAAGAACGCGAAGACCGGCCTCCGCTTCTCTCTCTCCATTTACTCACATCCAGCGGGATAGGCACCGGAAAGGACGCATCACTCATCAAGAGGCTCTCATATGTGGCGTCCGGGTCGATGACCGTGCGGCGGGGTGGTGATGGGGTCGGTTTGGCCGACGCTGAGGACGCTGCTGCTCGCCTGGCGGCTTCGCCCGCGGCTAGCCAGTCGGCGCGGCGGGCGGCCCAGACGGTGGGCCCTGAGAGAGAGAGAGAGAGAGAGAGAGAGTGATGAGGGTAGGTGGAAGGTGTGTGGGTGTGATTGCGGCGGTGTGGGTGTGGGCGGTGTGGGCGGAGGGGCACGCCGGGAGCTCATCCCAACGGGCTGGGTCGAGATTTTTGCTTGGCATTCGGACGCGTCTCTTCTCTCTCTCCGACTCACCCGTCATCTCCACCGCCTCCTCTCCCACACCGCCCCCAGAGGGGGAAGGCTGGCCAGGGTCCATGCTGGTGCTGCTACGAGGCGGAATGGGCAGCCTCCGCGGGCGCGCTGGCAGTTGACGGCGCGGGCGAAAGCAGGAGCGGCGCGTCGCCAGCCCCGCCAGAGGGCGAGGAATACTGGACGCCGTGGTGGCGGGGAGGCGGGGATGGGGTGGAGGATAGCGTGTGCCTGGCTCGCCCGACGGACGAGCGACACCCAGAAAAGCCGCCTGTTGAGCAAGTCTGGGGTGTGTGAAGAAAACACTCCACGGCATGCACTGTTCTTTTCTCTCGCGGCCCCAGCGCCCGCCCGACCCGCCCGCGCAGGCCGCGCCCGAGCTGGTCTACAGCTTCCATCGCACGGTGGCGAGTGGTGTAAGGCAGCGCCGCCTACCCCCTCACCTTTTCCGCCTTCAAGGCAGCGCCGCCGCGCTGCGCGCACCGGCCCGGTCCGATCCCTCTCTCCATCAAAAAAACAAAAACCAAAACAAAAACCATGCCCGCCCCCTCCACCGCCACCGCCACCCCCGCCGCCTTCAAGTTCGACCTGTTCCGTCACTGCCGCTGCCTGCGGCATGTGGGCAAGGTCATGGTGCTGGTCGTTATGGGCGCGGTCGCGCTGAGCACGGCGGCCGTGCTGAGCGCGTACGGCCCCCTCGCGGGGGGGGCGCCCTCCACCCCAGGCGGCCCCCGCCCTTCCGGGGGCGCCCGCTTCGGGGCCGGCCTGGGCATTGCCGCTTTCCTCGCCGCGGTCGCCATGCTGGTCTGGTCCTACTTTGCGTGCGCGGTCACCGGCCCCGGCCACGTGCCACCCGGGTGGCACCCCTTCATCTCAGACGCGGAGGCGGCCGCCGAACTGGAGCGCCTGCAGACGGACCCGCCCGACGCGGCGTCCCGCCTGGTCGGCCTGCCCCGCCCGCGCTGGTGCAAAAAGTGTGGGGCCTGGAAGCCGGACCGGGCGCACCACGACTCGATGACGGGGTCGTGCGCCCTCAAGATGGACCATTACTGCGTGTGGGTTGCCAACTGCGTGGGCCTGCTCAACTACAAGGCCTTCCTCCTGTTCCTGGTGTACACGCTTGCCGCGTGCGCCCTGGGGACGGGCCTCCTGGTGGCCGCCTTTGTGCGCGCGATGAAGGTGGGCGGCGGCCCGGACACGGACGGCCCGGGCGTCCCCATCATCATCTTTGCCGGGTGCGTCCTGGACGCTGCGTTTGCGCTGGCGGTCGCCGGCTTCATCGTCCTCCACGCCGGCCTCGCGGCCCGCAACATGACGACCATCGAGGCGTACGAAAAGCGGTGCGTGGCTGTGTGGCCGTACGACCATGGGTGGGCTGGCAACCTGGCGGCCGTCTTTGGGCGGGCTCCGGCGAGGTGGGGGGTGCCATCCTTGTCTGCTGGCGAGCGGCGGGCGCTGCTGGAGGAGGCGTTGAGGAAGGGGGGCGGGGCGGGGACGGCCCTGCCGGCCAGGGTGCCGCCCGGGGCGAGAGATGATGATGCTGGTCTAGGGGTGGACCTGGAGAGTGCGCGGTCGCTGTAGAGGTGCGTGTGTGCGTGTGTAGAAGAGACAATGAAAGGGGGGGGGGGGCATTTTGTTTGTTTGAACGCCCCCCCTCCTGGCCCAGATGGGCGTGCCTGCGACTGTGTGAGCGTGCGCGCAAGCAAATGTGTGCGCCCATCTTCTCGCAAGCCTGCCAAAGAGGCTCTTCATTTCATGTCTCATTCACACCCCTACTCTTTCGCGCCCCCACCCATCACTGCACGTGGCTTGATGCCCGCCCGCTCGTCAACGACGGCAAACTCGTGCGTCACACCATAGTAAATCGCCAGGGGCAGGCCCACGATCCAGAGCGCCCCCCGCCGCAGCGTAGGGTTGTTCCACCGGAACCCCTCCTCGATGTGTTCCCGGGACGTGCCCCAGGCCTCGACGTGCGGGTCGCTCTTCACAGGCAGGTCGCCGACCGACCGGCGGCCGGTGGTAGTGGCGTTGCGGAGGTGGGCGACGGAGCGGGCGAGGGCGCCGCGCATGGTTGCGGTTTTGGCTTTAACGCACGCGCGCACGAGCTAGAGAGAGAGAGATAAACGCGAGGAGGCGCACGCGCCTGGGAGGGAGAAGAGAGAGAAGAGGAGGTTGGGGTGAGAGGGCGCAGCGGCAGCGGACGGCAGCAGTGCCGGCGGCGGTGGTCTCTATTTTTTTCGCGCGCGCGCGCGCGTGCCTGCGCTCAAGGCTCGCACAGGCGCGGCCGATAAGAGAGCGTACGTTCGTGTGTGGCGGGCCGTGGGGCCGCGGGGCGCGAGAACATGCGCGCGCGCTGCAACACACACGCACGCGCACCTTTACTGCTTTCAAGTGATTGTCGTGATAGTGCCTGACTTTTTTGAGCTCCCTGTTTTTTTTTTTTTCTCCTCCTGTATCAATCGTTTTACACGCATACAACAAACAACGCAAGCACGCCCGTGACAACGCTTCCTATGACCGTGTGCCCGAGAACGCAAACAGTGGAAGGCAAAGAGCGAGGAAAGAAAGGTTTCTCTCTCAGACCTGCGATGGAAAAAAGAACGGGAGCGCTAGAGGTTGGGGGGACTCTGCCTCTCCCTCTCACCAGAAAGGGAGAGGGATGGGGGATGGGGATGGGCACACACACACACACACACACACGCACACACACACGTACACACACACGCACGCTTTACTTCTTGTTCTTTACGCGTGTGCTCTTATTTTGAATCATTCATTCCAAGTGGATCAGGCCGCTCGCCGTCCAGGCCGGGTTCCGGAACGCCGGCACCGATCCGCCACCGGAGTCCATCGACCGGGCAGCGCCGGAGGCCGTGCTCGGCTGCGGTTGCGGCGGCGGCGGCTGCAAGGCGACGTGGCCGTCGGGCGACATGCCCATGACCGCGTCGTCCTCCTCCTCCTCCTCCTCCTCCAGCGTCCGCGCGCCGGGGAGGGCGCCTTGGCCGCCGTGCTGGGTGGGCGCCGCGCACCCGCCAAGCCGCGCGGGGACCGCCCGCGACGGGGACGGCACGCCCGGCCCCCGGGAAGAGACGGGCGCGGGCGGCAGGGCCGGGGCGCCATGCCCGGCCAGCAGAGGCTGGGGCGGGAGGGGTGGTGGTGGGAGGGGCAGGCCGCCCGGCCACCCGGCGGGCGTCGTCCCGAGGATCATCGCCGCCGCCGCCGCCGCCGCCGCCTCGCCCTGCGAGGCCGAGGCGGGCGCGCCGCCGCCGGGCATGCCGCCCCGGGCGAGGGCCAGGCCGTCCAGCTCGACGCGCAGCGACACGGAGAGCGTGGACAGCGGGTCCGAGGCCGGCCGGTGCGGGTGGTGCGGGGCGGCCGTGGCCGGCCGGGGCTGCTGTGCAGAAGCCCCTCCGCTCCCCCCTGGCGTTCGCCCCACGGACGTGCCCAGGCCCGCCACCGCCCGCCCGGACTCCATCAGCTGGGTGCACACGTCCACCATGTCTAGGGAGCGGCCAAAGGGCGAGGTGCCGAACAGGAGGTGGTTGGAAGCGGTACCCAGGGAGCCGGCCGCCGAGCCCGGCGGTCCGGCGCCTGCCCCCGACACGCCCGCCCCGCCCGCGCCCGTCGCCGCGCCCGGGTGCAGCGGGGCGCGCCGGCCCGCGATGGCCGCCCACGACGACCGCCCAGGCGCTGTCGCCGCCGGCGATGCGCCCGTGCCGCCGCCGCCGCCGGCCCGCACGGCCGGGACGGGCGTGGGCGGGGAGAGGCCGCCCTGGCCGCCGGCGCCAGTGGCGGCCACGCCCGGCAGCAGCGCCGCGTTTTCAATCAGGGCGCCCTCGCCGTCGCCCCCGCTGGCGGGCACGTCCTCCGCGGCCAGGGGGACGAGCGGCCGCCCGAACACGGCAGCCGGGTCCGCCGGCCGCCGGGGCGGCAAGCCCATCGCCGGGTGGTATGGGTGGTGGGCGGGCGCGCCGCCACCCCCGCCACCCCCGCCACCCGCCGCGCCGGGCAGGGGGGGCGGCACCCGCTGCACGGGCAGCGGGGCCGGGTCGCCCGAGGCCGCCGCCGCCGCCGCTGCCGCCGCCGCCGCAGCCCGCAGCGCCGCCACCTTGGCCGCGCTCACCGCGGGCGCCGGCTTCTTCTTGCACACCCCGGCCAGGCCCGCGAGGTTGCCGCCGCCCCCGCCGGGCTCGCGACCCGACCCGGCCAGGGGGAGCGCCGCCAGCGCCTCTGGCGGCGCGATGTTGTCGACCTCGTCTGGAAAGTTGCACCGGGCGGCGGGGCCGCGGATGGCTCGGGCGGCGGCGTCGTAGGCGCGGGCGGCCTCCTCGGCGGAGTCGTAGGTGCCGAGCCAACTGAGACGAAAGAGAGGGAGCAGGGGAGCGCGCGATGAGGTCTGGGTGAGGCCGAGGGGGAAGCGTCGAAAGGGAAGCGCCTTGCCTCTCGCATGCGGGGAGAGAGCTCTCTGCGCGCCTCTCCCCCCTCTCTCCACGCCCCCTGCCCTCCCAACTGTGTCCACTGCACCCCATAGTTCCATCCCCCTTCCACATCAAAACTCACCGCCTCTGCCCGACCGTCGGGTCCCGAATTTCGGCCGCCCACTTGCCCCAGGGCCGCTGGCGCACGCCCCGGTAAGTCTTGTCCCGGCCCTTGGCGACCACGCCCGACGCGTCCGGCTCGTAAGCGCTGCTCGGGGCGGCGGGCCAGGCGCCAGAGGCGGGGTGGTGTCCGTACTGGTGGGCATGGGAGGCGGGGCCGGCGCCGTGCTCGTCGTGCCAGTCCAGGCCAAGGCCACCACCAGCCGTCAACATTGTACCCTTCTTGGCCTTCACAGCTCCGGGGCCGGGCCGCCCGCCGACGCCGGCCCGCGGTGAGGAGTCGCCCTGGAGTTCAGCCGTCAGCTGGGAGGTGCCGGACCCGGCCCGGGCGCCGGAGGACAGGGCGCCGCCCGAGGGGGTGCGAGGGATGGTGTGTTTACGCTACACAAGTTTTTTTTATTTTGTGGGAGAGGGACGGGGGTGAGAGAGACGATTCCGGCGATGTGGGCACAGGCTTAGAGGAGGTTGTCATCTGCGTGGCTCCATCAGGTGGGGCGCGGTTTTCCGAGTTGGTGCCGGGGGGGGCCAGGGGAGCGGGCGCGAGGCCTTCTCCTCTCTCGAGGGCGCACATGCAGGGAGATGCGGGTGGGGAACGCTCTCTCCCACCCAAAAGCCGTGCGGGTGACGATCCGACAAGGAGTCCCCTCTCAGCCCGGCCCTCGTGAAAGTCAAGCTCACCATGGTCGTGGGTAAAGGCCACCTCTGAGGGGGAGAGGCCGGCAGGAGGTCTGAAGCTAAAGGGGCTGCTCGAGCGCCGGGGAGTGAGAACTCTCGCTCGCGCTCGCTCGCTCTCTGAGACCCGCCTAAGAATCGCGCGGCCGCGCGATTCCCTGAGAGGCAGGGTGGGGATGGGGGGGGGAGCGCACACGCGGCCTGTCTCTTGGTGAGGACAGGTGTTTGAGCGCGCGCGCTGGGGTCGGGCGCTGTGCAACAAACAGATGTTTAGTCAGTTTGTCGCCTCTCGACCGCACCTCTCCTGATCCTCCCTTCTCCTAGAACCACTACCGCTGTCCTGGGAAACGCGAGTCACAACATGCTCTCTCTCCTAACGCCCTCCCCCGCCCCGCCGCCGAACAGCCGCTGCCACCTCCGTCCATTCCACAGGTAGGCTCCCGCAGCCGGCCACGCTCAACTCTCTCAGCCGGGCCGCGGGTGACAGCCGCAGGCGGGCCAGGGCGCCACACCCGTCCAGGCGCAGGCACCCCAGCGCGTGCGCCCCGCCCGCCTCCACCTCCACGGCTGCCGCGCAGCCGGCCGCGTCAAGGTGCACCAGGGCCGGGCAGTGGTTGGGCAGGCGGACGCGGCCCAGGGCGGTGCACCCGTTGAGGACGAGGCGGGCCAGGCGGGCGGGGCTGTCCGCGCCCGCGCCGGCGAGGGCGGGCTCCAGGGCGGGCGACCCCAGGCCCCGGCAGCCGAACAGGTTGAGCTCGGCCAGGGCTGGCGCCGCCCCGGCCGGCCACAGCGTGGCCAGGGCGGCGGCGCCGGACGCGACCAGCCGGGTGAGGGCGGGTACGCCGCCCAGGCCGAGGGCGGTCAGGCTGCCGCAGCCAGACACGTTCAGGTCGGCCAGCCGTGGCAGCGGGCCCGCGCGCAGGCTCGCCAGCCGCCCGCACCGGGCCAGGGAGAGCGAGGCCAGGGACGGGAGGGCGGCCGCGTCGAGCGCGAGCGCGCCCGCCAAGCCCCGGCACCCGTTGGCGCGCAGGGCGGCCAGGGCCGGCGCCCGGGCACCGGCCAGCGCGGCGACCGTGATGCCCGGGCACCCGCTCAGGTCGAGGTGGGCCAGGCTGGCCCGGGAGGCGGGCCCGCGGAGGAGCGCGGCGACGCCCGCGTCAGTGAGGCCTGGGCAGCTGATGAGAGAGACGGACGCCAGCCCGCCGCGCGGGGCGCCACTCCCCGTCCGGGCGCCAACGGCGGCTGGTGCCAGGCCTCCGGGGGCGGCCAGGGCGGCGTCTGGGGGGGGGGGCGGAGCGGCGGCCGCGGCGGCAGCCGCGGCGGCGGCCCGGACGAGGGTGGCCGCGGTGCCGCCCGAGATGGGGGGGGGCGGCGCGCTGCCGCTGCCTGCCCCGTCCCCTCCTTCGTCCTCTTCGCACCGGCCACCCACCGCCTGCCGCCGGTACCGCCCCAGCGCCACCGCCGCCCCGTCCGTCAGCCCTAGACAAGAAACCGCGGTCACAGCCGTCAAATCGTGCAGCGCCACCAGGAAAGCGCCCAGCCCCGCGTTCGTCAGGCCGGCCCCACCGCCCGGCAGGTCCAGGCGGGTGATGGGGGCTGGCACGATCCCGCCGACAGGCAGGAGCGTGCGGGCGAGGTGCGTGCCATCACCCACACCCACGTCGCCGCCAGCAGCACCACCGCCCTCCCCTCGCTCGGCAGCCGCTTCAAACCGGCGAGCCACGCCCGCCGCCAGCGCGCCCGCCACTGCCGCCGCCCCAGGCCCGCCGGCCTCCTCGTCCATGCGCCCGTCCCAGCGGGATAGGTTGATGCTCGTCGCGCCCGGGTGCGCGGCCACCATGCCCGCCAGCGCGCCCAGCCCCAGACCCGTGGGCGGGGTCAGCGATTTCACGGCCGCCCGCGCGGCGGTGGCGGAGCCCGCAAAGGACCGGCAGGCCCGGGCCGCGCGTGCTGTGTCGCGCAGGGACAGGCGGGCCCACACCTCGCGCTGCATGTCGAGGGGCAGAGACTCCCAGGTCGTAAGGCCGAAGGGTGCTGGCGGGGGCGGAGGCTGGTGGGCGTCCTGGCCGCGGGGTGCTGGCGGAGGCGGGGGCGGAGCAGGCGCCTGGGCGGCATCACCACCCTCCCCGCCGCCGAAGCCCATGGCCGCCAGCGCCGCAGCGGCCGCGCCCATGTCATGCCCGCAGGCAGTGTACACGTCCGCCGCCGCGTCGGGTGGTGCGCCCGTCCTTGCGACGAGGGCGTCCAGGGAAGACGAGCCCCCACCACCACCACCACCAGGCGGCACTGGCGCGGGACGAGGGGGCGAGGTCCGCAGGCTGAACCGGCGGGCGTCGCCCCGGTCCTTGCGGGAGGGGGGCTGCTGTCGCTGGGCGGCGGCGGGACCGCCCGGGCCTCCGTTGCCGCCGCCGTGGGCGAGGCGGGCCCAGGCAGCGTCGTCCTCCTCATCCGGCAGGAGCAACGCCTCGAACGCTTGCTGGGAACGGCCGACGCGGCGGGGAGGCATGGTATTTTTTTTTTTATGTTTTGGCTTTGGTCCTGGGAGGAGGCGGCCGGGTCTCGCAGAAGGCCTGGGTGGGCGCAGCGGGTGCGGGCGCACGGGTGGGGCGGGTAGGCGGCGTCGGGCGGGGCCCGAACAACAAAGCAATGTAAAGCAGTGAAAGCGCGCGACAGAGAGAGCGCCAGACTCCGCGTCACTCTTTCCTCAGTTCGCCGGGGCCGCACCGCCCGACCGCACACACCCAGGCCGTCAGCTCAGGAGGGGCGCTATCCCCGTCCACCCCTATCAGACTCCACACCCAACCGGAACGCGCAGCAGCCGCCCGCACTGACCACCTTCAAACCACACATGAGCCGCAACTGCGGCGCGGCCGCGGCCGTCTCCGGCTTGGTCGTCTTTGGGACGACCACCAGCCTACTGTCCAAGATTGGTGGGTTGAATGACATGCATGCATGGAGAGAAAGAAGGGTGGGTGCTCGGTATCATGCGCCAGGTTGACGTCGTGTGCAGAGGCCGGGGGCCGGGTGCGCAGCCTCACACAGGGGGGGCTTCTTTCGTTTTTAACGCGCCGCCCTAGCCGCCCTCTCAACCTTCTTCTCGCGTTCATCATCCCATCCAGTCTACGAGCTCACCGGCCCCTCCCTCGACGGCACCACCAAGTTCTTCACCAAGCCCTGGGCCATGACCACCATCATGTTTGCCGGCATGTCCCTCTGCCTGCCCCTGGCGCTGGCGAAGGACAAGGTCGCCCGGTCTGGGCGGGCTGCCGCGGCCGCGGCCGAAGCAGTGACGCCACTCCTCCTGGGCGTCGAGCCGGCCCCGCCCCCGGCCGCCCCGCCCTCCCAGTCCCGCGTCGTCGCCCTGCTTGCCATTCCGACCGCGTTCGACCTGGTGGCGACCGTGCTGATGAATATCGGGCTACTGAATGTGACGGTAAGAAAAAAAAAGAAAAAAAAACAAAAAAAACTAAGAGGCTGATGTCGTCTTTTTCACGGGCAGTCCTCACACCCACGCACACACGCCATCCCCCACCCCCTCTCACTCGCCACGCAGGCATCCGTCTACCAGATGATGCGGGGCGCGGAAATGCTGTTTGCGGCCTTGTTCGCGGTCACCTTTCTGGGCCGCCGCCTCAACCGGTTCCACTACGCCGGGCTGGCTGCCTGCGTCGCGGGCGTGTCCGCGGTCGGGGCCGCCTCCCTGCTCTCCGGGGAGGGCTCCCGCACCCGGGTCGTAACGACCGCGGAGATGGCGCTCGGCATGGGCCTCATCATCGCCTCCCAGGCCGTCCAGGCCGCCCAGCTGACCTTTGAAGACCATTACATGAGCGGCGGTGGCGGCCTCGCCCTCAACCCCCTCCTCATTGTCGGCTGGGAGGGCGTCCTGGGCACGGCCGCCATGGTGGGCCTGCTCCTGCCCATCGTCGCGCTCATCCCGGGCGTGGACGGGGATGGCGTGCACGAGGACACCCGGGACACGCTGCACGTGAGTTGAGTGGAGAGAGTAAAGAGAAGGGAGGCGCACCCAAACCACGGCAAATACACGCTCTCCCGCACGCGCTCTCATCCCTCTTTCTTCCTCCCCCTTTTTTTAAATTGAAGATGATCCGCGGCTCGCCCGCCATCGCCCTCACCCTGGCCGTCCAGATGAGTGGCCTGCTGGCCTACAACGTGGCGGGCATGGCCGTGACTGGCCACCTGGGCGCCGTCTTCCGCACAGTCCTGGAGACCTCCCGCACGCTGGCCGTCTGGGTCGTCGACCTCCTGCTGGCGGCCTTCGGCGCGGGCGGGGGCAAGCTGGGCGAGTCGTGGGGGCCCTGGTCCTGGGTCCAGGCCGCCGGCTTTGTGGTCCTGGTGGCGGGGACCCTGCTGTACGGGCAGGGCGATGAGATGGACCGGGCGGACACGCGGGCGAGGGCGGTAGGTGGCCTGGAGGAGGACGGCCTGGTGGGAGCGGCCGAGGCGGACGGCACCGCGACGCCTACCCTGCTCCCGCCTGGGCGCCGGCAGTCCGGGGCCGGAACCGCCATCCCGGCCCCGCTCCGCCGCCGGTCCAACGCGTCCTCCATCGCCGCCTCCCACCACGGCCCCTCCCTGGGCGCGACGCCCATGTCCTTCCGGTCGACCATGGCTCTCAACGCGGTCTCCTCGTACGGCGCGCCCGTCGGGTCAGCATTCGGCGGGTTTGGCGGCACCGGGCACGGGTCGAGCGCGTTTGTCAACTATCTTGCGGGTGGGGGTGGGGGTGGGTCGGGTGGCACGCCCGGGGCGGGCGGGTCTTCCGACGGGGCGTGAGGGAGAGAGGGTCGTGCTCATTTTATTTTCATCCGTCCATCAACCACTGCCCCCCTCCCAACTCGGTCGCCGCCCGCTCCAGGATCGCCCTCATCCACCCAGGCTTGGCCGCCTTGTCCAGCGGCCACAGGTGCGGGCCCTCCACGTTGACCAGCTCAAAGGCGGGCAGCCCACTGTCCGCACTCGCGCTGCCCTTCTTCCCAGCAAAGCGCGCCCACCCGCACAGCGCGGAGGCAGGGCACCGCCCGTCCCGGGTCCCCGCAAAGACGGTCAGCGGGCAGGAGAGGACAGACGCGGCGCCATCCGCCGGGCTCACCTCATACTCGTACTCATCAAAGAGCTGGAAGTCGGACCGGAGTAAGGGTTCAAAGGCCGGCCAGACGGAAGGCGACATCACGGCCTCGTTCATGCCCCAGGCCCGGCATTCCTCCTGCAGGGCGGGCGTGCCCAGGCCCGCGCTCTTCCTCCAGGGTCGATCTCCCGGGGGAGTGTCTGGTGGTAGCATGGCCGACAGAAACGCCCGGGCGGGCGGCGGCAGGCCCGCCGCCACCGCCGCCCGCGCGAATTCAAAGGCCACCCAGGCACCCGCGGAGTGGCCGATGAGGAGCCAGGGGGCGGCCGGGGTGGCGCCCAGGCGGGGCGCCAGAGCGGCCAGGGCCGCGCCCGCCAGGGCACCCGCTCGCGTGATGGCTGGTTCTCGGCCCCGGGCGCCCCGGCCGGGCGGCTGGACGGCTAGGAGCTCGACGCGGTTGGCGCGGCACCAGTCCTGGAAAATAAAAAAGGAGCGGTGAGGTCAGGGATGTGGTGGTCAGTTTTTACTCTCTCTCCCCATCCCCTTCCATCTTCATACCAGTAGCGGGGACGCCGCACGCCGCACGCCCGTTCCGTGCGCGCTGTACATGTCTTCGGCGGAGCCGGCGCAGGGGAAGGCCACGATGCGGGCGCGCGGAGCGGGGGTGGAGGCCTTTGACAGGGCCAGGCCAGGGACCCACAGGCGGAAGGCCGGGTGGTCGGCGACAGGGGTGAGTGGCGGGTTCTGGGGCGGCTGGCCTAGGGCCGCGTAGTGCGTCCGGATGCTGGCTTCCGTCCTGGCATGTTTGTTTGTGTGTGTGTGTGTGTGCGTGCGTGCGCGAAAAGGTGGGTCGTGAAAGAAAAGAGAGAGGGAGGGTTGGCCTCTAACCTCCACCCCTCTCGTCTTCCTTCCCTTCTCACCACTGCCCCGGCTCGCCCGGCGGGTCCGGCAGGCCCTCCCCAGCGGGCAGGCCGCCCAGGCGGACGCACGCCTCCTCCCGAAGCAGGTCGGCCAGGTTGATGAGGCGGAGGGTGGCGGGGTGGATGGTCGGCATGAGAGGATGGATGGAGAAAGAAATGAACATTGAGACTGGGCTTCAGAGGCGCAAGCCACCGCTCCCATCTCTCACCTCCCGTGGACGCAAAGCCCCGCACGCACCGTCTCATATTGATCACACCCGCACACCTGGCTAGGATGTCTTTCACATTGATCAACTAGAAGAGCAGGTGAGAGCGGGAAGGTGCGACTGAGCGCTGGGAGGCGCGCACGCCCACAACGTGAGACGGGCCGCCGCCGACGGCCTCCTGCTGCCCGACCTTATTATCAAAATCGAAACCACCGCTTGCTCTAGCCCTCGCCGCCTTTTCCTCCCATGGCGCCCGAGGTCCGTACAAAAATGCACACTCTACGTGTGAAGCGGGAGAGCGACCTGATACGGCGGCATTACCTATTCCACCCGGGAATTTCGTGATCGGTGCTGGAAGAAGCCCGCCCGACATAAACAAGACAGAGAACAAGGCTCACCCCGCCCCGCCGCCTCTCTTCTCTCCAGGCGCACGGACACGGTAAGAATAGTTCGCTGCACCACCCGCTCCACATCAGTCAAATACATAACGCACCATTTCCATCCCCCACGCCCAACAGTGGCGGTGCCGGGCCATCTGGATAGCGGAGAATATTTCAGTGCGCTCCAGTTAGCATTGTTTTGGTTTGCCCAACAGTGCAGGTGGATGACCAACCAGTCATATCTGCTACTGCGCAAGGCTGGGCTCCACCCCCCGACCTTCTTCCCGCCCTCCGACCTTCGACAGTCGGCAGGGGACATATTGGGGCTGGCCTGGCGGGGTGGGGCGAGGACTTCTCACGGGGCGCCGACAGATCATCGCGACGAAAACAAACGCTCGCGGAGGAGGGGGGCTAGGGCTGATCGAAAGGTCGACCTTCTGCTCTCTCACCACGTCCCTCTCTCCTTCCACCCCCACGCACACACGCACAGGCCCGATCCCCGCCATGGACCGTTCCACGGCTGCCCTCATCCTCATCGACCTCCAGGTCCATTTCGGGTCGGCCGCGGCCGGCCTGGCCCCTCGCCTGGCCCACCTCGCGGCAGCCGCCCGGGCAGTGGGCGTGCCCGTCGTTTGGACGCAGCACGGCCACCCTGACCCGGCCACCGACGCGGCCACCTCCAACCTGGTCCGATGGTGGGGCACGGAGCACAGCATCAAGGTCGGGAGCCCGGGCTGGTGCCTGGTGGCCGGCCTGGGCGTGGATGAGGAGGCGGGAGACACGGTGCTGGGCGAGAAGCAGACTTACGACGCCTTCCACGGCACCCGCCTGGCATCGCTGCTAGACGCCGCCGGCCGCACGGCCGTCGTCATCGGGGGCGTGCTGACGGAGCTGTGCTGCGAGACGACCGCCCGGGCGGCCTTCGTGCGGGGGCTGGACGTCGTCGTCCTGGCCGACGGGTGCGCCACAGACGACTGCGCGCGCCATGCTGCCTCCCTGGGCGCCCTCGGCTTTGGCTTTGCGGCGATTGCGACGTGCGGCGAGGTGGAGGCGGCGTGGGCGGGCGCACGTGCGTAGCAGCACAGGGTACAGCGTGTTAGAAAATGGGGTAGCGGCGTTCAGAGAGCCTTCAGTCAAAGTCCGAATCCTCCTCGTCCGCCCCACCACCGCCCCGACCACCCCACCCCGCCCTCACCGCCCGCCCCTGCTCTCCATTCTCCTTGTCACCCCGCCCGCCATGGCCCGGCGCCCCTGCCGCCACCCCGTCCGGCCGGACCAGGCCTGCCGCCACCAGGCGGTCCTCCAAGGCCGCGACGTCCACGGCCGGGTCGGCCGCCGACGAGCCGGCCTGCTGGACACCGTCGAGGCCAGTCAGGTAACCGACCGCGCCGCCGTCCTTCAACAGGGCTAACGTGGGCAGCATCCACACCTTGAGGCGCTCCGCCAGAAAGGGCGTCCGCTCGGCCTCCACGCCAATGAACTTGGTCTCCAGGTGGCGCGGGGCCAGGGTGCGCAGGGCGGCCTCCATGGCCGCGCACGGGCGGGAGGTCCTCGAAAAGTGGGCGACCGCGCAGCTCACCCCGCGCACCGCCTCGAAAAACTCCTTATCCGACGTGACGACCGTGTAGCATCCATGCCCGGCCGCTAGCCAGCCATCCTTGGCCGCCGCGTCCGCCTTCAGCTGGGCCAGCCGCTTGCGCCGCAGGCTGGCGAGGTCGTCGTCGCCGAGCGCGTCGAGCGCGCCGATCTGGGCGTCCACTGCGGCCTCGGCCGCGGCGGCGGCGGAGAGGACGGCGGCCTCCAAGATGGTGGAGGAGGCCATGGAGGTGTGTGTGGGAGGTGTGGGTGCGCGGGTCTTGAGTGGGACGCGGCGGCTCAGAGAGGCGACCGTCGAATGCAAAAAAGGCTCGTCGGGGGGGGGGGGGGGGAGATGAACGGGCGAGCGCGGTTTTTGTTTGGTCAAGGAGGCGCAGGTGCGGGGAGCGGGAGGCTCAGTCACACACGGTCTAGCTGAAGTGGTTGGCGATGGAGGTCGCAGCGCAGTTTGGGGGCGGGGTGTGCGTGCGCGTCTGCTGGGGCGGGGGCAACGGGACGGCGAAAAAGAGTGGGCCGGGAGAAAAAAGTGCGCCGCATTTTGTTTCATAGTTTTTACAACGCCGCGTTGCAAACTCACCCCCTCCGCCCACAAACACGCTCCACTCACAGCCATGGCCTGCCAGCCCTCCTTCAAGCCCTGCATGTGAGCCGCACCGCACACACACACACGCACGCACAGACCAATCGAGCCCCACTTCTCTTCATCATGCCGACCCGCGTCCTGTGCGTCGCCGAGAAAAACTCGGTGGCGGAAGGGGTGGCCCGCGTGCTGGCGGGCGGGGCCGTGCGCGGGCAGGCGACATGGTGAGTGTGGAAAGAGAAGGCCTGTGTGTGTGCGGGCGATCTGGACACGAGGGTGGAGCGTTGGAGGAAAGCGCGGCGCGAAAAGAGGGGGGGACCGCATTGCGCCCCGACCCGCTGCCCAAAAACCTCTCCCTCCCTTCCTCTCTCACAGCGCCCAATACTGCCGGGCCTACCGATTCTCCACGACCCTGCCCACCCTGGGACCCTGCGACATCACCTTCACCTGCGTTGCCGGCCACATGACGGAACTCGACTTTCCACCGACGCACAAGGGCTGGCGGTCCGTCGACCCGGCCTCCCTGTACGACGCGCCCGTGGCCAAGCGCGTCCCTCCCGACAAGGCGCCCATCGAGCGCAACCTCCGGGAGTGCGCCCGGGTGGCGGACGTGCTCATCCTGTGGCTTGACTGTGACCGGGAGGGCGAGAACATCGCGTTCGAGGTGATCGACGCCTGCCGGGCGTCCAACCCGCGCCTGCGCATCCTGCGCGCCCGCTTTTCAGCCGTCTCCGGCCCGGAGGTCGCCCGGGCGGTCGCCTCGCTGGGCCCTCCCAATAGGGCGGACGCGCGGGCGGTGGATGCCCGGCAGGAGATCGACCTCCGCGTTGGCGCGTCCTTCACCCGCCTGCAAACCCTGCTCCTACAAGAAAAGTTTGAGTGGGGGGGCGACGAGAACGGGGGGGGGCCCGACGAAGGAAACGCGCGCCCCGCCGGCCGCCTCATCTCCTACGGGCCCTGCCAGTTCCCGACCCTGGGCCTCATCGTCTTGCGGGCCTGGGAGATCCGGGCCCACCAGCCCGAACCGTTCTGGAGCATCGAAGCGGCGCTGACCGCGCCGACGGGTGGGGGTGGGGGTGGGGGTGGCGGGGGTGGCGCGTCCCCCACCTCCCGCATCCCCCTGGCTTGGGCCCGCGGCCGCCTGTTTGACCGGGCCATCGCGACGGCGCTGCACGCGGACATGGCCTCCGCCTCGCACGCCACCATCACGGCCGTCCACGGTGTGCCCCGCACCCGGGAACCGCCCGCCCCGCTGTCCACCCTGGAACTCCAGAAGGCGGCCACCCGGCGCAACGTCGTCGGCCTGTCGGGCGACCGGGTCATGAAGCTGGCGGAGGAGCTGTACCAGGCGGGTTACATCTCCTACCCGCGCACGGAGACGGACGGGTTCAACTCGGACACGGACGTGGTGGCCCTGGTACAGGCGCACGCCGACCACCCGGCGTGGGGCCCCTACGCCCGCCGCCTGCTCTCCGGCGAGCTCTACCGTTTCCCCCGGGCGGGCGGCCACAATGACCGGGCCCACCCGCCCATCCACCCCACGCGCTGCCCGCCCGGTGCCGGCGACCCGACCTGGTGCGAGGCCAAGCGGCGGCTGTACGACTTCATCGCCCGCTCCTTCCTGGCCGCCTGCTCCCGCCCGGCCCAGGGCCAGGAGACGCGCGTGGAGGCGGGCGTCGGGCCCGAACGGTTTGGGGCGTCCGGGCTCATGGTCATCGACCGGGCCTGGCTGGACGTGTACCCGTACACCACCTGGGGCGGGGGCGGCATGGCGGGCGTGCCGCCCCTGCCCCCCCTGGCCGTCGGCCAGCGCGTGCCACTGGCGGCCCCGCCGTCCCTGCGCGCCGGCGAGACGGCGCCCCCGCCCCGCCTGGCCGAGGGCGACCTCCTGGCCGCCATGGACCGGTTTGGCATCGGCACGGACGCCACCATGGTGGACCACATCAAGACACTCCTGGCCCGCGGGTATGCGGCGAAAGACGAGGGCGGCTGTTTCGGGCCCCGCCCCCTGGGCGAGGCCCTCGTCTCGGCCTACCGCCGCCTCGGCCTGGGCGGCCTGTGGGAGCCCGCCCTGCGCGGCCAGATCGAGTCCTCCATCCGGGCGGTCGCGTCGGGCCACAAGACCAAGGAAGCCGCGACGGCGGAGGCGGTGGGCGCGTTCCGGGCCTATTTCGAGGCCGCCAGACGGGGGGCGGGCCTGCTGGAGGAGGAGGTCGGCAAATGGTTTGCCCGGCGAGGGGGTGGGGGCGGGGGCGGCGGCGGCGGGCCAGCCGCTGCCGACCCCGCCACCTCGCTCGGTCCCTGCCCCGCTGCCTGTGGCGCGGTCCTCGTCCTGCGGGCCGTGCCGGGCGAGGGCAGCCTGTACGCGGCCTGCTCCTCCGCCCCGCTGTGCCGGGCGGAGGTCGCCCTGCCGACGGGTACGAGCGGCGGGGTCCTCCCGCCCGGCGTGCCGCCCTGCGCCCGGTGCGGCTCCCGCCGGGCCTCCCTGCGCTTCCGGCGGTCGGCCATCCCGGTGGGGTTCGACCCGGCCATGGAGGCCTGCCTGGTGCCCGGGTGCGACCGGGCGTTGGGCTCCCTCCTGGCTGCATGCGGCCCGCTGCGGGTGCCCCGGGTTGGAGGAGGGGGCGGGCCGCCTGGTCCACCTCCGCCGCCGCCGCCAGCCCGCCGGGCGACCAGCAGGGCTCCTGCTGGCGCGGGTGCCCCGCCAGCACCTACACCGCCGCCACCCCGGGCCCGGGACCGGGCCGGGGCGGCAGCCACCGCTGCGCCCGCCCGCGCCCGAGGCCGTGGTGGCGCCGCCTCCCTGCCTCTCTGTCCCAAACATAACCTGCCCGTCCTCTCGCTCACCTCCAGGAAGCCCATCTCAAGTGGCCGCGTGTTTTACAAGTGCAGCGTGGATGGTGACCAGCAAAACTGCCTGGAATTTGCCTGGGCGGACGAGCACGATGGCGGGGGTGGAGGTGGCGGGCGGGCCGGCGGCAGTGGCAGCGCAGCGGTCTCCCCACCCCGCTCCCGCACGACCTCCCGCGCGCCGGCCCGGGCGGGCCGGGGCCAGACCACCTCCCGCGGCGCCAGCGCGGGCGGCGGCAGCGGTGGCCGTGGCGGCGGTCGTGGCCGGTCTGCAGAGCCATCCACCCGCTTTGCGCCCGCGGCGGGCGGGGGCGGCAACGCTTGTTTCAAGTGCGGCCAACCCGGGCACTGGTCGAACAGCTGCCCGAATGGATAGGGGACGGGCGTGCGTGTGATTTTTAGCTTTCTACTGACTCTCTCTCCCTCACCTCCTTTTTCATCATCATCACCTGAGCCTGCAGGCATTCCGGCCACCTTTCCATCCCCTCCACCCCGCACCCCAGCTGGTTGAGGACCAGGGCGATGTGCTTGCAGGCCTCCCCCGTCTTGGACCGCCGCATGCGGAAATCCATGCACTCGCAGGCGTGGGTAGTGGTCGGCGGCTGTTTTCCATCAGGCGGCGCTCGCGTGAGGGAAATGACGTAGTGCTTCCTTTTGCCCTTGTGTGGGGCGCCCACGACGGCGAACCTGGCTTCCGCGGGGGCGACCGGGTTTGCGCCGTCGCCTCCCGGGGCCGCCGCGTCAATCAGCCCGGCCAGGCTGAGCTCAGACAGGCGGGCCTCCAGTGTGACGGCCTTGTGCGCTGCCAGGGCGGCGAGCTCAGCTGGGTCCCACTTGCGCGACGGGGGTGGGGAGGGCGAGGGCGACCAGGGTGATGTGGTGGCGGCGGGCCCGGACGCACGCGTCGCGGGCCCGCCCCGCTGTCGGGCGGAGGCCCGGGTCGGCACGGCCGCCTTTCTTTTCTTTTTGTTGGGGTGACCAGGCGCGGGCGGTGGTCGGGGCCGAGGCGCGGGCGCGAGCGTGGTTGCCACGACGATGCCCATCTCCGCGAGCCGGGCTCGGTTGGCGACAATAACGGCCGCCCTCTGGAGCTCGTAGGGATTGTCCTCCTCCATCGCAGGCTGCGGGCGCGGCCTGTTGAATGCGGCCTGTTGAATGAGGAGCGAGCGCATTGGCGCACGGCCTGTTCTCACACATAAAAAAAACTGGTTTTGGAGTGGAGACGCGTGCGCGCGTGCTCCTGTGTGCCGCGTCTTTCTTTTGAGTACATCAGGCACTCCATATCCACCTGCCCCACCACCCCGCGGGAAAGGTAACAGCGGGGCACAGCCCCACCCGCGATGGCAAGGCGCCGCCCGCCTGCCGCCGGCTCCGCGCACGTTGTTGATGAGGCGCTCTTCCTCCTGCCTGCCCGCACCCCGGCATGCCCGCCGTCCACCAGCGGGCGCGCCACTAGCTTCAGCGTCCGCCCCGGGTGTGGCGTTGGGGTTGGCGGGGCGGGCGCGATGCTGACCGTCGATGACTTTTACCTGCTGTCGCCCCCGCGCCGGCGGCGGCCCCTGTTTCTTCAACCTGCTGTCTCCGCTCCCTTCGCCGCCCTCTCCCTGTCGCACGTCGCCGACCGCCTGGGCCTGACCGTCCCGCCAGAGCTTGACGGGATGGCCGCCGTGGTAGCGGCCTGGCAGCCTAAGCGAAGGGCGTCCCCGTTCAGGCGGGCACCTCCCCTCCCTCCCCCCCCTCCCCCCCGCCCCTGGTGGGCCATGCCTCATCGCCGCTCGAAGCAGCAGCTGCAGCCGCCACGGCCGTCGGTCACGCCGCTGGCTGCACCATCCACCACCTCCCTGTCCACCTACACCCGCCACCTGGCCGCGGGCGCTGCCTCGTGCGCGGTCACCCGGACCGTCCTGGCCCCGCTGGAGCGGATCAAGTTGGAACAGGTCCTCCACGCGGCGTCCGGCTTCCGGGCGACCGCGGAGGGCATTCTCCGGGCCGAGGGCGTGATGGGGCTGTGGGCGGGCAACGCCATCAACCTGCTGCGCACCTGCCCCCACAAAGCCCTCAACTTTGCGTGCTTCGACGCCTACCGGCGCGCCCTGCTGGCCGCGACGGGGACGCCGCACTTTGGGGCGGCCGAACGGTTTGGGGCGGGCGCGCTGGCGGGCATGACCGCTACCAGCCTGTGCTTTCCCTTGGATGTCCTGCGCACGCGCATGATGGGCCCGGGCGCGGTGGCGGGGGCGGGCGTGGGTGCGACCCTGCGCACCATTCTGACTGTCGAAGGCCCCTCGGCCCTCTATGTCGGTGTCTGGCCGGCCTTGGCTGCCACCGCCCCGGCGGGCGCCGTCTTTTACGGGACGTACGACGTGGTCAAGGAGGCCTACCTGCGCGCGACGTGTGATGCTCTAGCCCTCCCCCGCCCCCCTCGCCTGGCGGCGGCCCAGACCCTGGCCTTTGGCGCGGCCGCTGGGTTTTGTGCGGAGCTCTCCATCTACCCGGCCGAAGTGGTGCGGCGCCGCATGCAGCTGGCGTCCATGGCCCGGGCTCGCACGGTGGCGGCCGCGGTGGCGGCGGCGGCCGCGGGCGGGCCGGGCGCGGTGGCGGCCGCCCGGGCGGCGGCAGCCGCGGCGGCGCCGCCCGCCACTTTCAGGGCCGCCGCGGCCGCGCTCATGCGGGACCAGGGCCTGAAGGGCTTTTACGCGGGCTTGGGCGCCAACATGCTCCAAGTCCTGCCCAGCGCGGCCCTGTCGTACTACGCGTACGAGGTGTTCAAGGGGGTACTGGCCGTGGAATGAATGCATGTTTTGACCAAAGTTTCCAGGAAATATATGCGTCTTTAGACGGACAGACATGTGTGTGTGTGTGTGTTGATGGATGGATGGATGGAGAGAGAATTCTGCAAACTAGCAAATCCGGTCACATTTTCCGCAACTCTCACCTATCGGGGTTGAGCTCGTCACTCACGTCCCCCATCGCGGCTGCCGCCCGGACCGCGCTGTCCATCGCCCGTTCCACCACCACCGTCACATCCCCGTCCGCCGCGTCGCCCTTGCGCAACGCCCCGCGCACGGCCGCCCACTTGGCGCCGTCCGCCCCAAACAGGACGATCTCCCGGGTGCCGGGCGACCATCCCGTTAGGGCGCCCGCCCCACGAAAGACGACCGTCGTGGCAGTGATGGCGCGTAGGACGTCTCCCGGCGCCAGGGCTGTCGTCCGCAGGTGGACGGGGTCGAGCGCGGCAGCGGCTGCCCGCCGCTCGGCCTCACCGCTCAGCTCGCCGACCACGATGCGCCCGCTCGCCTCATCTTCGGCCCAGGTAATGCCCAGCGGGCGTGGGAGGGCGACTCCAAAAACGCGGGACGGACCCCCCACACCTAGGACGCGCTCAAAGACAAACGTGCGCGGCGCTCGCGTTTTGATGGGGCCCACAGCCACCCGCACCCTGGCTCCAGGCGCGCCGGCTTCGACGGGCTGGGGCGTGTAACGAACGGCCCGGTAGACCAGGTTGCCCTGCCTGTCCAGCTCCGGCGCCTCGCCCGGGCCCGCCTCAAAGGCGAGGCCCGTGTCCGTGTCCTCAAACGTGGTGCCGCCTGGTCGGGCGGGCAGGGGCGGCTTGGCGGTCGCCCAGCGGGCAATCGCAACAGCCAGGCCGGCCAAAGGGCAAAGGACGGCTAGCGCAAAGGCCCGGTCCTGGGCGGCCTGGCAGGCGTCCGAGAAGCACATGCCGGCGGGGACGAGGGCGTGCGGGGTGGGGGCGGCGCCGCGGGCGGGTTGGGATGATGATGGGAGGGGGGAGCGGTGCTGGCGATAAAGGGGTGCGCGGGTGGTCGTCCCACTCCTCACGGGTAGGAAATTGAGGTGACCGCATGTCATGGTTGCAAGGGGTGTGCACTGAAGCAGCGGGTCGGCGTGGTGCGGCGGACAACTATGAGAGAAGGTGAAACGCATCAGCGCTCTGCACTTCCCGTATTTTTTCGTGAGGGAAGAAGACGACACGCTCTTTTGCGCTCAACGCACACACTGCGCCCGCCCGGGAGGTGACCGCGGCATTGATAGGCACTGCAGGCCAGCCACGAACCCCCTCCCCCGCCCCACCCACATCCCCCACCCCACACACATACCGCTCGTCTACAAGCGAGAGCCGCACGTTTTTGTTTGTCTCCAGCGCGCGCTCTAATGGGCGATACACCACCCGCTCGGGGCGGCTATGCCCCTGCCGCCTTCGCCGCCAAGGCCCGCACCCTAGGGAGGCGCATTGCGGCGGAGACAAAGGTGGAGGTGAGCAAGGAAAGGAGAGGAGATGGCGACGGGACAGAGCGACTCGTTTTTTTCTTTCTTTCCATCCCCGTCCATCCAACCTTTCCCCTCTCCAGCTCGGCGTCCTCCGCACTCAGTGGTGGGTCATCCTCCTGTGCGCCATCTTCCAGTACGTGCACGGCATCTTCACCCAGCTGGCGTACCGGGTGCACGTCCCGGCGCCCACACCTTTACCGGACCTGGGGTTCAAGGTCTTGCCGGTAAGAAATAAGGGGGCGCTGGTCTTCTCGGGGCACGCGCCACCCACAGCCTCTCACGCCGGCCTCGGCCTCGCACGCCCACACGCACACACAACAATCATTCTCACCCTATGTTCTTCTCACGCAGGAACTCGACATTCACTGGGTGTCGGAGGCCGTCTTTTACACGCTGTTCGCGTCCGTCATCCTGTGGGCGTTCTCCCCCTTTTTCACCCGCTGCCCGACCTTCACGACGGCGGGCCTGTTTGCGGCGGCCCTGCCAGCCTTTGTCCTATGCCAGGCGCTGCGTATCGCCTCGTTCATGGCCACCTGGCTGCCAGCCCCCGCGCCGCACTGCCGGGCGGGGGTGCCGACTGAAAAGCTGGCCCCGCCCCAGCACTGGTGGGGCTGGGTCGCGGTGGACGTCGTCCGCCAGTCATCCATGAGTTGTGGGGACCTCATCTTCTCCTCCCACCTCATCTACGTGCTAGGGCTGACCCTGATCTACACGATCTGGGGCGCGTGGAAGGTCGTGAAAGCCGCGGCCTGGGCGGCCGCCGCCGCCATCTCCCTGCTCATCATCGCATCGCGCAAGCACTACACGGTGGACGTCGTCATCGCCTGGTACACCGTGCCCCTGGTGTTCCACGCCCTGCGGGGCACCCAGCGGTGGAAGCGACTGGCGGGGCGGCCGGATGGTGGGCTGCCGGAAGTGAGTGGTGGGGTGGGAGCGGGAGGGGGCAGCAGCAGCAACGGCTGCGGCGGCCCCGCGCTTGCGGTCGTGGTTGAGAATGGGAGGGGTGAGGGTGAGTGAGGGTGAGGGTGAGGGTGAGGGTGAGGGTGAGGGTGAGGGTGAGGGTGAGGGTGAGGGTGAGGGTGAGGGTGAGGGTGAGGGTGAGGG
>Ga0315289_10002404_pt1 | contig 28691 bp, 24 predicted proteins | sample YL17G11_40_MG_FD_203452 | JGI IMG/M metagenome (GOLD analysis project Ga0315289, IMG submission 203452) | Sediment microbial communities from Yellowstone Lake, YNP, Wyoming, USA - YL17G11_40 | ecosystem: Environmental > Aquatic > Freshwater > Lake > Sediment | place: USA: Wyoming | collected... | reverse complement strand
CAATAGGCGTGTCATAATGTTTGAGAAGGCAGAGCGAGATGAATTGATGAGGCGCAGCATCTGGGGACGATTCCGATGGTGCTACGCGAACCTGACTTGCCTGTTCCTAATGAGAGAACGGTAAGATTCAAGCAAGGATGACTCCGACCCGTCAGCTCATGGGGAAATGACTCCGACCTATCATTCACCAGCGCGTTCTGTATTCTATATTTCAGATTAGTCACACCGGAGCCAATGTGAGTCGGTGTCCATGATACAGACAGAACCGTGTTCCGGGCAAAAGGAAGCCCTGACCACAGAATGGACATAGGCCATTCCAAGTGGGAACAGTCACGATGGTCTGCGATGGTACCTCTCGCTCGACCATTGGAGCGGCACGCGGAAGTCTCCAGAGGGATGCCAACTCCAACAGCGCGACAAGAAGCGTAAGTGCCCCGACTGCAAGCACAAACACTACGATGAAATCAGTTCCCTTCATGTTGAGCCCCAAACCCTACAACCTAAATGGCTCCCAGTCCTCCCTATTGTTTCTTTCTGTTGTCCGGTCCGGCGTCTGAGCCATTCTACGCATTCAGTCTTGTCATCTTTCCCTTGTGTTCGCGCATGGTTCTATACTCCCCTGACCATATGAGAGTCCGGTGGATACTAGCTCAGGTAAGTAACAATGTTGTGACTCTGCACATCATTGACATCACCTTGCTCGGACCCCGCTCTTGGGACCTACGAGAGCAAGGAATCATTCAACGAAGTCCCCGTGTGTCAGTCCCCTGTGGGGTGCAGAATCCTGAAACATGTATCACGCAATTCCATGGTCGTCGATGCCTGAAACCTTTTGTGAGTAGAAGCTGATTGGCTCCCGTGTGCGGCCGCTTCAGTGTCTTCAGTCCTGAAGAGATTCTGGTCGCCAACTTCGTGGTCACCGAGGTCACAGCAGATCCGACCCCACGATACAACATCGCTCAGGAGCAGGACATCGTGGTCATCATTCTCAGTGATGCATGCAGACTCCTGGACATGCGCTGGAGGCTCATTCCGTTTTCGACAAAACAACCAGCATCGGACCTCAGTACATTCAACGCGTGAAGTGTACGCCCCCGAACGAGGAGAGTTTCCGGTCATATCGCCGGACAATCCTCGGGTGTTAAAAGAATGACAACAGTCATCGGTCTGTGTTGTGCCTTCCTTCGTACTGGAAGGATGTCAGGAATCGTTGAAGGAGCGTGCTATCGGAAGATTGGACAAGTGCTGCGGCGGAATCATCTTGCTCTTGTTCGGCGGATTGATCTACATGATGCCCTACTTGCTTTTTAGAAGTCTCGGATATGATCCATTCCCGGGATTCTGGTCCTTGCAAGTATTCCCGGGAATCCCCTTCCTCTGGGTCTTGGCGGGGGTCCCAGCTCTCATAGGGTTCGGCCTAATATACTGTGCAGAAGACGAAGCTATGAAGGAGGAGCGAAGTAGTTACCGGAGAGCAGGTGTATGCCCGGAATGTGGTGGCTACATGGGTAACTACACTGTGGGATGCCGCACATGCCCAAAGGTCTTCTGCTCGGACACATGCGCCAGACGTCATTATTACAGTTATCATGGCAAGTAGGCGCAGTGCATGTGCTCATGGTCGTTTCCTGCTACTAGAGCGAGAACCGTAAAGCGACCGGGCACGTGTAGACTCACTGTTCTTGCACGCGGCTTCATGCTTAGAACGCGTGCTAACAGGGAAAAGCAATATAGTGGTGTGTTCTCGTATCAAGGAAGTGGGTTCCAGTCTTTTCCTGCAAGGTCCGGATGCGATTTCCCTGATCAATGTCAGATAGTTGACCAGATTCTACCTCCTTTCCTGCAAAGAATTCGGGGTTGACATATGGAGGAGGCAGAAGGGGAGTGAAGAATAGGAGATGCATACTGAAAGCTCGGAGGACTTGGTTGTCAGGCGAATCGCTTTAATATCTCATCCAGAGCGTCTTGAAGGCCGCCTCTCAGGTCAATTCCCTCTCCTATCAGCTCCATACAGTGGAAGCTGCAAATCACCTTCCTCTTCTTGAGGTGGCGTAGCTCCCGCACATACACCCTTTCGACCGACGCCTTGAGATCGGCAGGGCTGAACTGGCCAAGACTGGTATTGGTCAGGACAAACATGACGAAACCCACGCTCCTTCGCAGTTTCCAAGGTCGGAATAGCTCATCGAGGACGGGAGCAAGTCTGGTAGCTGTAGTTGACACAGCTGCATCTCCGCCGACTTCTTGCTCTAGATGCTTGACACCTCGGCCTGTGGAGCGACGTCCGAGGAACAATAGAAGCCCGTCGTACTTGAGAAGCGCCTTTGCGATTGACTTTGGTTCATGTATGAACTCTTGTTCAGTGAATACCTTCTCAACGAACTCAATCGTCCTTTGCTGACGGAGCCGCAACTGGTAGCTTGCATCAGACGCATCCGTCGCAATCCTCGGAGAGATTCCTGCTACTGCCTCATCGGCGATCCTGCAGTAGTCCGGGTGAATGGGACTCATGCGACCAACTTTGCTGGCGGCCAACGCGAGTGTGACTCCGATGACGAAGAGCGTCTTGCCAGAACTTGGCAGACCAACAAGCGCCACTTTCCTTGTCAAGACCCAGTCACCGTCCACACCCTCTCCCCAGCTCAAATCGTTATCAGACTTGAAATGCTACTCCAGATTGCCAAGGATATCATTCAGTCTGCGGATTGATGACAACACATCGTCCAGTGCCGGCGAAACGCCCGCCAAGTCGTCAAACTTAGTATCACGGGAGACCTTCTTCAGATCCCTCAGCTTCAGAATATACTGTAGCATCATGATGTGTTGGAACTTCGGCAGGCCAAAGAGGCTCGGACCAAGGACCTCCTGAACGAGGAGTTCGTCAATCCTCCGTCTCTTGACGCTAGTACGAACACTGCTATCAGTCAAATCGATCAAGGAGGCCTTTTGCTTCTTGATGAACTGAGAATCGCCGTCCTCAATGGTTGGAGAGCCCTTAGGTACCAGAATGCACCTGATTCGTGCGGCGGAGGAGGACTCGAACCTCGCAGGGCAGTCCGAGTCCATGGCGGCATACATTCTCATAGAAGGTCTAGTCACCATGAAGAAGAGGCGGAGGAACTGAAACAGCTCCTGAAGCTCGTTGTATGTAATATACACAATTCCCTGTGATGAGAGAGCAGACAGAGCTTCTGACAAGAAGGCTTCAGTGCAACTGTGACGAAGCATAGCCACCCAGGTTTTCCACGCGCCCTCATTCATGAGCATCCGAGAGTGTTCGACGACCTCAGACAGCTGCTCCAGAGTGAGCATGTCCGACTTCGCTCCAATGCGAGCGAGCCAGTGCAGAGGGGTGATGGGATCAACCATGAAGCTGGGGCTATCGTCAACGACTATGTGAGAGAGGAGATTGGGTCGTCCATCGGCGTCATTGGGCCCTTTCCTTACGACTCTGATTGCATAGGTGTCGGGGTTCACCGGTATTATGCTATGGACATTGAACATGTTATCTTTGAACCAGTCCCTTGGCAGATCATTTGGAATGGCGTTGTCAGTCAGAGTTTCCAGAGTCCTTGTGTCCAGTTTTCCCAAGACCACCGGATTCTGCTGGAACAGGATTCTCACATATGCTGTTGTCATGGCCGGCTTCCTCATCGAGGATTTGCGGTTCCATTGTCGATTAGCCGCTGATTCTCTGCCCAGTCTGCATCCGGGCCGAGCGTCACGTCCAGACGCTTCCCCTTCAGCTTGCCAATCGTTGAGAAACAGTCATAGATTACGGGTTCGATTCCCCATGGCTTGAGCTCATTGGTCCTTCCTCTGCTCTCCACCTCGAACATCCCAAATCTGATTCTAGCATCTCGCACAAATGACAACATGACAGCGAACTGCTCAGTCACAAATGGCCGTATCTGTTCGATAGGAAATGAATGAAGCGCTCGTTTGGTGAACACCAGGCCGATATACTTCACCTCGTGCTCGAATTCGCAGATGTATCTAAGTCCCTCCAACAATGGCTCGACCTGACCTGATATAGCTCTACCGAGAATGGTATCCTTTGTGCAATCAACGGTGAAGAGCACCGCAGAAGCTTCCTTGACCGCGTCCCGGAAGACGTTCGTTCTGCGGCGATAGTCGTCGCCCTTCATGTCTCTGACGGACAGGTTGATACCACCCCAACCCAAGTTCACCTTGGATCCTTTGTATGTGAATGAATTCAGCCGCAACCTGACTTCTCTGAACTCAGTGGTTGTAGGTATCTCTTCGCCTGCCATCAGACGAGCAATCCACATAGGGTATTCCTTGGGAAGGTCCTTCACTCTTGACTTGATCCATCCGTTCAACTGGAGCTTGTGAATCAAGGCAATGAGTAATGTCGTCTTCCCAGAAGAAGGATTTCCCAGAATTGGAACGTTCTTAACCATCACTCAACCCTCCCCTGCCGGGGCCGAAGAATCGCAGTTTCAAGAATCACGATACATGCTTGTTGATAGGTCTTTCGACTTTCCGGCCTGCATTCTGAGAGCAACCTTGGTGGGATGCAACATGTTTTCGCAGCATACTCAAGACCAGGAGGCGGCACGGGTTCATCGGACGACCATGATTCTTGGTATGTTCTCTTTGAAGGCTGGAATCATAGGTTCAAGAGAGGTCAGCTGGAATCTTGGGTTCAAATGAAGGCAAGAGATGCCTCGCAGAATGGATAGAATCCCGCTGATGCTTGCATTCAGACGCTCTAAGCCCATCCATGTTGTAATGCTGACTCGCCCCCTCGGAGGGTGACAGCCTTACGCGGTCGCTGGGCCACTCGATTATCATCTGTTCTTCTTGGACCAACATCTAGGCATGCATCTTTGGCATGTGTTCTATGCTCGGAAGAGTCGAGCTTGGCTCCAAGCAGTCCCTTGAGGCGCTCTTCCAGTTCCGCTGAGCTGCTCTATAATGCAGACTCGTCCCTCAGAACCTTTGCGAAGAACACGAAGTCGAGTATGAGAATCACGGCAAACATAGCTACTATGGGTAAGACACCCATCTGCAGGTGGTATCCGGGGCTAGCAATCACCGTGTAGAAGAGAGCTCCCAAGCCGAACAGGAACACTCCCCGTGCCCATGACTTCTTGGTAGCTGTCCCAAATGATGCTATGAGCAGTACTGCTGCAGTCACCACTTCAGCCAGGATATGAGCAGCAATACGATATGGCTCGGTCAAGAGCTCTGGTACCTGCCCGGTAGAAAGAAACATAATCCAGAGGCCAATCATCGCGAATCTCACAATTGCTGAGAAGAGTGAAGAAACCTTTGAGAAGCCAAAGTACATCGCCTCTGGCGCCTCTTTCCAGAGCTACCAAAAAAAGAAAACGACCTCGGCAACTTGCTGAAACTCGTGTTCGTCATTCGATTAGTCGGCCTTTCGGTACGAATTCCCGTCCACGTAGATTCATAGGATTGAACTCATTTGGATTCAGATCTATAGTAGAACGCTCAACCTCCACCGGATCACTCTTCCTGACAATTTGCTAGTCCCACCAGACGCTAAGCCTGCGATTCATGGGCATCGTCGAGGAAACGAGCTTAATCCGTCCGCATGTCCGTGAGCTCGAAATCAAAGATGCCTAGACTCATGACAGACACGCGTGTGCCCGTCCATGTTGTCGTGCTGACCAGCTCCCTTCAGGGGAGACGGAGGCGCACGAGGTTTCAGCGACTGTCAGCAGTCCCTGAAATGAGGACACACTGCGTATCGCAGAATCATGGGGCCTAGGTGGTCTGTCCCAGTTTCTGCCAGATATAGCTGATCGAACCCTTGACTTGCCTGAAGCCCAGACTCTCGTAGAGTCTGATTGCCGCCAGATTATCCACGTCAACCTCGAGAACCATCTTCTTCCGGTTGTTTTCTGCAGCTCGGGACATGCTCGTCCCAAGAATCATCTTGCCAAGACCTCCTTTCCTGTATTCTGGGACAACTCCTACTCCATGCACGTAGGCGTCTTCCTTGATGAGATCAATCTTGACGAATCCAATGATGTGCTCATTATCGTAGAACACGATCGAGGCGTTTTCGTCGATTGGCACGCTTCGTGAGAAGAACCCTTCGAAGTTCTCACGTCGTTCCTTCGGCGACTGACTAGCATACCGGCAATCGCCTCCGCTGATGAATACGGCATCATAGCTCGGCCACAAGGTCTCGTTCGTGACTTCGACAAGGGGCCTTATCCTTAGACGCCGAGGTAGTCGAGGTGCTCTCAGATCTAGCGAGTCCAGTTCAGCCTCCATGTATTTCCATTCGTAGCCCTGCTTCATCCCTGCCCGTTCATGGACCTCCTTGTACTGATTTGCCAATCCTCTCTGGTCGTCAGTCAGATTCATGAGGAAGACCTCCATCCTGTTACGGCCCGATTCCTCGGAGTGTCGTATACACTCGAGCAGGATTCTTTGCGCAGTTCCTACGCTGAATGGAATCAGTAGAGGATGCTAGCTCAATAGATAGGGCATTGAATCGGTCCAGTGATATAGGCCGGCCCAACCTTGAATCGCCCCACCATCTCCTCGCGCGACTACAAGAAAGTCTGGGCAGTTTCGCTTATCGGATAGGAGGCTCTCAATCTCTGCCTCTGTGTTGCCATACCTGTATGGTTGGGCTTGAAACTGGTAGACCCCGAAAGTGAAAGCTCCCAGTTCTCTGATGTCGATTGTATCACGAGTGTAGGTCTCAAGTTTGACCATAGTCAAAGAAACTCCTCCGCGGATATATAGGATAATGTGTGCGACGAACACAATCAGAGTAGATCCGTCCCCACCTCGGAGAGCGGCAGCTTGATACGTTCGCTCAACCACTGACTCACCTTCTCACTCTTGCGCGCATCATTGGGCATTGCGACAATCCCCAGACCGTGGCTTCCTTGTATGCCGTGGTCTGCGCTTTCCATGAAAAAGACACGAATCCAGACGACACCCCCTGCCGATGCCCAAGCGCTCGTCCTACGAGACACAGCAGAGCGCATGTTAACCATAAGCGGCGAGCACGATGAGAAAACCGCTCCATCCAAAGAAGATTGGGTAGACGGAGCCAGTGCTCTAGGTCATCTTCCCGGCAAAGCTTATGCATTTCGAAATATCATTGTGATCTCTTGTAGCGCGAGTATACGACCACTGAAACAGTCGGGGCGATGACTGCCAGCACAAGCAGTGCCGCCAATTGCGTAGAAGGCGTCGAGTCGCCCAGTCTGGAAGGAAACCGGTCCCAGCTGCCCGCGGTTCCTGGGATGCTGTACCAACCAGTCCCGTAGTAGTCAGTCCATTTGTTTCCCTGTGAAGAACCATCGTCCCAGGTGTTTGACGAGCCACGGTCTTCACCATTCTCCGCATTCCATCCAATGGAGTTGTAGTACACCTTGTTGTACTGCGAGTCCGCCGTCAACCGGATCCCCACCTGTGAGGAATTGAAAACCCTGTTACCTACAATCTGGCAATGCTCCGAGAACCACAGGTCTATACCTATCTGGCACTCTGCAACCGAGTTGTTCTCGATCGAACAGAACGAGCCGTACTCAAGATATATGCCATTCAGGGCCTTTCTTATACTGTTGTTGCAGAAAGAGGAGGAGTCCACGTACCAAGCATCCAGAGACCGCCTGTTGCCAGAGAAGATGTTGCACGCAATCCTTACATCCTTCACATTCCTGAGATGGACTCCAATCCAGTTGTTCGTCATGGTACTGTTCAGGACGTTGCATCCCTCGCACCACCAAAGGCTCACGCCACGAAGCGTGTTGTTCGATACACAACAGTCGACCAGCGTGACGTTCATGCAGTGGCCAAGCTGAATTGCAGCAGAGGAATTGGAGATCATAGCACAGCGAACTGTGACGTTCTTACATCCTCCGAGAATCACCTGTCCGTAGGGCGTAGCGTCAATAGTCGAGTTGGAACAGTTCCAGAAGTAACCAAGAGGCTTACCGTTCACAGTATTGCCAACTACGGAATGATTCCAGTGCTCAAGATAGCTTGGTCGATCTAGTGGAATCGCCAACTCGATGCTCAGACCGCTGTTGCTGAATATGTTATCGTGAATCTTGCAGCTTCTGCACTCTGCAAGACCAATGCCTGCTTTGCCGCCTACGCCGTCGACAGTCTGATTGACGACGGTACTTGAATCTGCACGCGTGAGTAGGGCTCCATATTCATTCCCAGACAGGTCGTTCCTGTCGAGCAGGCACCCGATTGAGTCTGTTAGACTGATTCCAATCCAGGACTCACTAATGCGGTTGTCAAGGAACGCACAGGAGTTGGACCACGCGACACTTACACCATAGTAGTTGTTGTAGACTGTGTTGTTCCGAACAACGCAGTCCTCAGAATACGACACACGGGCACCATAACCATAGGTAGTGAATACGACGTCCTCAACAGCCCAGGAATAGGAATACCCAGAATCCATGTGGCAATCAGCCACCAAACCGTTTGTAACTCCCGAGAGTTCGACACAACACATGGCACCGCCCTTCAACGACTTCAGGAAGCAGTCCCTGATCACAAAGTGGGCTGAAACGGTATGTATGGAGATACAGACTTGATCACCTGTAATGTTGACGTGCTCAATCAAGAAGGGATCTTCGGGCGTGCCGCTTCCCGGCCATCCTTGACTGGCAAAGTCGGCATCGGATGTGATTGCCATTGGGTCATGAAGCACGTACTCGTCAGCTATTTGACCAGTGTTCAAACCCAACAAAGGAACACTCGGTCGGATCTGATTCTCGTTCATTGTTGTCAGGTAGGGGCTGGTGATGGCTGCTGTTGCCCCAATAAGTAACATAGCGCACATCATAAGTGGAGAGATTCTCACCCTGCGGTTGGATACACTACGCCTACTTCTCTCTCTTCGATTCTCAAAGCGGTTCACACTATCAGCCCCCAAACGGATGTGCTCTTCCTTAGCTCGCTTTTTCTTAAAGACTGCGATGGCGTGTTGATGAAACCCTGTTGTTCGGCCATTGAGCCTCATGTGGTCGACTCCTCAAACAGGCTTCGGATGATTTCATTATGTCCATTTTCGGTGGGAAGCACCAGAATCCCACAGTGTGGGATGCTGTGAGTCCGGGAATGAATCCGCTATTTGCCTACTCAGGACTCCGTGGTGACCGATTGTTAAGACCGGGTGCAAGGTTTTTGCCCTGAAGTCTGCTTTCAACGCACGAAACTGAGCTGTGGAGTGCCAACAGGAACAGGCTGTTGACAGGATTGGTCGTCATTGACCCCTAAGAGGCAAGAGAGCTCATGTTTCTGGCCGCTTCATTCTCTATCTGCTATCATGAACTATTATATACTATTCAATCGGTATGAGTAGCATTTGAGCTCCCCTTTCCTTCTGTGTCCTCAATGCAGCAGAATGTGGTGGAGGTCCAGTTGATAGACGAGAGTATGCTAAGGGTCATGCAGTCTGCTATGGGCGCCTCATCGTACAGAAGACTCCCTGTCCCGAAGCGCTGGAACCCGGTCGACCGTCCACACGTTGCGTTACTTGAGTTCACGGACGACAGCGTCTTCCGCTTCTTCGTCTCGGAACCCATGGCGGACAGCAGCGAACTGAGTGTGAAGGACCTTGATTGCGTTCCTGATGAAACTGTGGTCGAGGTCAGGTACAGCAGCTCTGACTACAGGTACTATCGTCACGATGGACACGTTTGGACAGTGGTCGCTCAGGCAAGAGATCGATTCTTCATGGAGTTCTACGTACACGGGTCTCCCGCCGACTCGGTCTGGTTCTTCGATGTTCGTGTGTCACCTCCCGACTGACAGACGGGACTCGCCGGTAGGAGGGTTTGAGCGGCCACCCGAGAGCTGGCGCGCACCTACTCACTCCTCAACTACTGAAACCTCTGTGTTGCACCGATGGTCCCCACAATGCGTCCACGAAGCCTGCGCTCCTCTCAGGCCTCAAGACTGTGCTAGGTGTGAACATCAGCACTGACTCTTACCTGACGGCCATCCAGATGAGTATCAACGGTACTCCAAGGAACATGGACACGAAATCGACGTAGACGCCCCATAGCCCATGAGTAGCGTCATCCAGAATGGGAAAATGAGAACGACGGCTCTTGCGGCAAAGAGCTTTCCACCGAAGCGGCCAGCTTTCTGCGTCTAGGCCGCACTGATGCATGACACAGGTAGTTCGAATCCAATTCACGATCCACCCCTTGCGACTACCCAGTCCTGCTTGACATGAATCTCTTGGAATGAGGCGTTGTTGATCTCGTACCTCTCGTTACGTCTGAACACACTCTGTTCTCCGGACATCTCTGCGTTTCTCCAACCTCCACAGTTATTGTGAACGCCTGCCAAAGTGTCTTCATGGACCGATTGGCGTGACTCCAACATAGAGCCCTTCCTTGATTGAGTGATTACTTAACGTGGCTTCTCTTCAGCGAACATTGTTGACACAGTGCGTGGGTGCATCGGCGCGATGACCAACGGAGGCAGGGGGTGCTATGGGGACTGCTACTCAACCATCTTGATCAAGTCAAAAAACTTCTCCAATGCGTTCCTTAGCATGCTCTACGAGTATCTTCAACATCATAGCAACATGTTGAGCCTGACTGCTGTCACTTCTCAGCAGCGACAGGAAGGGCCCTCTCAGAAACTGAACTCTCGCATGTTATCATTCTCCTTGCGGCGGACAGGCCATCCTCCACACGGCTCGACGTCAATCAGAAGTTACTTTATTAAAGATGCCACGGACGAATCTTAAGTCCTCTCATGGCAGGGAGTGTTATGTGCCCATGCCAATGTGGTACGAAAGCTCAACATCAACCAAGCAGGGCCGGGCTGGACAAGCTGTACTTGACAAGGACCAACACCATCACCTCTATTGATGCTAATCACCGGCCTTGGAAAGGAGGCAAACCGCGTGGAAAGCGCAAAGATGATTTGGACACTCATCGAAGGAACCAATGATCTAGTTCAAAGCGTTAGATCGGATGGCACGTTCGAGTACGTCAATAAGTCTTGGCTGAGAACGCTCGGATACACATCAGAGGAGTTCCCGGATCTCCATCTGAGCGATGTCATCCACCCCGCCCATCTGAAACAGTATCAGGAGTATGTGGCCAGGGTCATGAAAGGAGAGAGTCTCGACAGCATTGAGGTCACCTTTGTGACGAAGGAAGGCCGCATAGTCCATACCGAGGGAAATCTATATCCCCGCTACGAGGGGAGCAGGATGGATGGCACACAGGGGTTCTATCGCAATGTTACGGAGCGCAAGCAGGCAGAGGAAATTGCCCGCGAAGAGCGCATCCGTACTGGGTTCTTTGTTGATATCATGACTCATGATCTTACGAACATCAATCAAGAGGTATTGTCGACGTTTGAGCTGCTTCTGCAGACCTCTGCCCTATCCCCAGAAATGGATGAATTGGTCAGAGAAGGCCTTGCCGAAACAGAGCGGGCAGCGGCCCTGATTGCCAATGTCAAGAAGCTTTCGCAACTTCATGGGGAGAAGACCGAGATAGTTGAGGTCGACCCCGCAGACGTTCTTCGCGAAGCTTCGAAAGATGTCCAAGCGAGGTTTCGTGACAAACGTCTCTTGCTGAGAACCAATCTGTCCTCTGGCGAATACTCCGTGCTGGCAAACCGCTACCTCAGAGACGTGTTCTACAGCCTACTAGACAACGCAATGAAGTTTGATGAACGAAAGAAGGTAGAGGTTGATGTTGAGGCCGCTAGCATTTCGCATACTCCCTTTCTGAAGATACAGATCAAGGACCGCGGGTGCGGACTTACCGATGAGCAGAAGGACGAGATATTCCTGAGAATCGTCGATAGAAGACAGAGCATCTTGGGGTTGGGACTCGGTCTCACCTTGGTCAAGGAGATTCTTGAAGGCTTTGGGGGTCAGATAAACGTGGAGGACAGAGTGGAAGGCGATCACACGAAAGGGGCCAACTTCATTCTCTTGCTGCGAAGTAGTCCCACTCGACAACAGAAAGGGGGAGCAGTATAGTGGTGAGTGTTCTCATTGTTGATGATGACCAGTTAATTCACAAGGTACTGGAACGCCTGCTGGTCGCGGCTGGTTTTCGCATATCGGGACATGCCTTCGATGGTGCAGAAGCTGTTGAGAAATTCGTGCAAATGAACCCGAAACCTGACATCATCCTCATGGACCAGCGAATGCCCATGATGAGTGGTGCCACGGCTACTCGTCAGATTCAGCACTTGGACCCCTCTTCAAGAATCCTCTTCTTAAGCGCTGATGAAACAGTAAGGGAAGAAGCCATGGCTGCAGGAGCTCTTGACTTCCTCACAAAGCCGATTCGCAGTGCGATTCTGTTCGAGATGATAAACAAGTACGCATCGTCCGCGAATCGAAGTGACTCTTAGAGGCTGACCACAGATTGAATGGGAATCGCGGTCAGGAAGGAGTTCCTCGGTCAGGGGGGGTTGCGCGAGAAAATCCCTCATGTGAACATGAGTCCCTAGCTGAATGCTCAGTGGCGGAAAGACCTGAATCGCCCAAAGCCGATTTTTCTGAGGAATCCAATGAGAAGGTAATATTCCTGCTCAGCAGATCTTCTGGGCTCGCTCCCTATTCTCACGAATTCGTTTTTGGCGGAAGCGACCCGCAGCTCCTTTCTGGATTCGTCGCGGCTATGTCAAGTTTCATGGGTGAAGTCACAGGGCTTCAGGAAACTCGATGGAAAACAGTCTTTGGTTCGAGCTCGACTCTTGTTGTGGAAGGGGGGGAGTGGATAGTCGGGGTTCTTATGGTGATGAGGGAAACGAGTGAAATGCGAAGCAAGCTTCGCAGTGTTGTAAGAGAGTTCGAAGAAAGCTTCGCGTTTCTCAGAAATGCAGACGGCGTAGAAGACGCCATCTTCAGCCAGTTTGACATGTTCGTTATGCGGGTGTTTGTTGAAGACAGACTGTCAGAGGCTTCCGTCGTCTTGAAGGGCTCCGACTGGCGGGATATCCATGTCCGGTACCCGAGTCCTAGCATCGGCTTCAAGGTCACGAAGTTCCTGTACTACCTGAAAAGTGGAGAATCAATCAAGGAAGCCGCTCATTCACAGGGTCTATCGATTCAGGAAGTGAAGAGCCTTGTGTCAGAGGCGGTGTGGCGAAACCTAGTATACATGAAGTACATTCCTGCCGACGATGACATTCTGGCCCTGTCGGAGAAGTCATCTAGTGTGCTTCTGAGTCCGGGAAACCCCATGAAAATCTCCTCTCCAACTCTGAAGATGCTTGCATCTCTGAATAGCCGCTATTCCGTTTCCTCCCTTTTGAAACGGGTGGGCTCTCGGTATGCCGACAGGGTTCTGCTCGAGGTCGGCACCCTCATCAATCAAGGATACGTTCAGAGGATTCCGCTTGAAAGACGCTTTGTGCTACTGCATGAATGTGTGCTGTCACGACTCATGGCAGTGCTTGCGAGGGTTGTGGGTCCGGCGAGGACAAGACGGTTTTGCCAAATCGCCTGCAACCGGGGACTCGAACAGCATCCAATGCTCGGAAGGATCCGTTTCAGAAGGAACTTGACCGCCAGATGTGTGATTGATGATACTATGACTCCGGCCGACTTGGATAATATGTACGAAGCTGTCGGCTACCTCATTGATAGAATCCAGCATCATCCACTGATGGCATCCCGTGTGAATAAGGACATTGTCTTGCTTGCGGAAGACCAATGCCGCAGGACTTGGATCTCTCACCTGATGGACACAGCCTTGTAGCAGTGGAAGTCAAGAAGGCAATCTGGGCTCATTGCGAAGCTACGATAGCGCAGCCAGCCTTATCCTAAAGGTCGCGCCGCATCCCTTCTCAGGTTCAATGAGCTCAATCGATCCCCCCATCCCGGCAACGATCTCTCTGGAGAGATACAGTCCAAGTCCTCCTCCCGTTGTCGAAACGCCCTTCTGAAAAAGCTTATCTCTTACCGATTCCGGTATCCCCGGACCATTGTCTGAAACGACGATTTGAGCGTAGCCCGCCACTCGGGAAACATGAATCTGAACTATGGCAGTCGGACCTGCATGTGCTCCTGCATTTCGCAATAGGTTGTCAAACACTGCCGGCAGAAGCCTGCTTTCCTCGACTCTCAAGCCTTCAGCACCCTCATCAACAACCACGTTCACTTTCATGCCCGAAAAAGCCTGTTCTGCTTGTATGGACACTGCCCTGACAAGCGCTGCGATGTTCCGCTCTATCGAGCCTAAGGGTCTACCGAGTGCTTTCAGTAGATTCATCATTCTCCCGGAAACCGCCTCTATTGATGTTAGGCATTGCTGAACATCGCCATCACTCTTGCTGGTGATCATACGAAGCAGGTCCACATTCGAGAGAATAACCCCTAGGTCATTTCTCAGATCATGGCGAAGTAGAGAAGCATAGAGTTCCAGTTCCCGCTGTTGCTGGACCACGACTCTCCTCACACGCAGCCTTTGAGCGAAAACCGAAAGCTCATCGGCAAGAGCATCGATCAGCATCCTTTCACTGTATCGAAAAGGTCCCTCATCCAACTTCCTCTTCTCTTCAAGATAGCACACTTCCAAGTGCCCAACCTTTCCCTCGGATGTCACTACGTCGCTCGATAGCTTCCAAGGTGTTTCGAGGAAGTTGACTGACTGGACACAGAGGTTTTCAATCGTGACTCTGGAGCAAGCCGAACCTGGATACTGCCACCCCTCTGTGACGAGATGAATAAACGTGTTCAGAGTATCATTCGTGTCCCTTTCCATTTCTGAGAGAATCATTCTGGCAGTAGAGAGACAAACGAGCTGGTGACCAGAGAGAGTTCGCTGAGCGGCGATAGGACCGTCGCTGTCAGACTGCGGTGGTTGGCTTGATTTCGACTTGCTTGCTTTCTTGGGCGTCATTGCTTGACCTTCTCTGTCTTTCCTGATGGTTCTTGCTGCATGTCGACCTGCTTAGGGAACCAGATGTGGAAATCTGCACCTTGGCTAGGATCACCCAGTACCCGGTCCCGAGCTTCGATGCGTCCCCCGTACTTGTAAGCAATGTACAAAGCTTGGTGTAGACCTACACCGCCAAATCGCCGTCCCCTATCAAACAGTTGTCTCTTCCTGTCATCCTTGATTCCGGGCCCGTTATCAGCAATTGACAATTCATACTCACGATTCCCCTCCAGAAGCTGGATCCATACTCGCTTCTCCTTTCGAGGATTGTGTTGGATTGCGTTCTCAATGATGTTCGTCAGTAGGAGGCTCAGGAAGTGATCTGCTAAGATGTATGCATCCGTGTGAATCGGGCTGACCTCCACGGATGCGCCTTCAAGCAGCGTCTTGTAGATGTCAGCCACCCTGCGAACTTCTTGCCCTAGCGACATCACAGTCAGCGGAATCTCGCTCATGTGTTCCGTAGCCTTGACCTTAGATATCAACCCGGCGCACCTGTTGATTGTCTGCCTTATCTCATCAAGAATCACCGTGGAGTCTCCATCTGTCCCCTTCAACTCAAGGAGATCAATGCCTGCACTCATGCCCTGAAGTTGATTGCGGATGTCATGGCCCATCAGGTCCAGGTACAACGTAGCTGATTCCTCCGCCCTCTTGAGCTGCGTGACATCTCTGAAGCTCCAGACGCGCCCGACCGATTCTTGATTCTGTTTCATGGGAAACGAATAGCATCCTAATGTCGTACCGCTTCTGAAGGTGATCGTGAAAGGACCCACTCTTGAGGTCTCGTCAAGAGTCTCAGCTATTGAAGTGAGTTCATCATGATTCTCAAGCTGGAGTTGAAGCCAGCCGAGTATCTCAGGCCAGTTCATTGCCAGGATAGTGTCTATCGGAATCCCCCACATCTCCGCAAGACGAGGGTTAGCATGCCTGACCTGCCCCGTTGAGTCTGTGACAAGAATGCCGTCGGCTGCGGACTCGACAGTCGTTCTGAACAACTCAACGCTTTCTCTCAATGCCTCCTCGGCTTTCTTGCGCTCGGTAATGTCGATCAGCTGGACCAAGTAGCCATGAATGGATGAATCGCCACCGAGTCTCAGTGGCGAGATCCCGGATTGTATGAACGCGACCCCATGCCTCGATGTCGGATACGAACCCTGCTCTCTGACTTTCGAGAAGTCCACGGAGCTTTCATAGAGAACCGTTTCACCTCTCTTTAGTCGCTCTCTCATCTCCTCGGAGAAGTTGGGGTCAGTGAAGATGTTGAATTCCCTCATATCCTCAACACTAGTAACACCAGCGAACCGCAAAAGAGCTTCATTCGCCGCAGTCAAATAGCCGTTTGAGTCAAATACGTTGATCGCAACAGGTGAATTGCTAAAGATACCTCTGAACAGTTCCTCGCTCGCCTCCAATGCCTGCTCAGATTTCCTCCGTTCGGTGATGTCCCGCCCAATAGTTTGGAGGACAATAGGCTTGCCAGATTCATAGAGCACTGTAATCACTGTCTGTTCAGTCCAAACCACGCTGCCATCCCTTCGAATCCAGCGAAGGTTGAGTGTGACCGGGCTGACAGGCGGATTCTGAAAAAGCAACTGAAGGGTGGCCCGGTCATCGGGATGGACTATCTTGAACATAATCCTGGAATCAGCATAGAACTCTTGCGGAGTGTACCCGAGCATCGTTTCCGAAACGGAATTAACGTACTCTATCCGCAGCGCAGGATACACTCGAATGCGAAGTATGATGTCTTTTGCGTTTTCGGCCAGTTGGCGATAACGTTCCTCACTCGCTTTCAGGGCTTCCTCAGTCTGCCTCCGTTCCGTGACGTCACGTGAAACCCATTGGATGCCTATGGGTGCGCCAGATTCGTCAAACGCAGGGCCTATTCTTCTTTCGACCCAAACCACATTACCATTCTTGTGAATCATACGGACAGTGGACATCGTCGGGTTCAGTTGTATGTCTTGTAGGAGGAGTTCAACCCAGGCCTGATCTTCAGGATGGGTTGTCTTCACTATGAGCTCAGGATCAGCATAGTATTCTTCCGGGCTGTATCCTAGCATCGCAAAAGACTCGGGACTGACGTACTCCACCCCCTTCTTGGGATATAAGCGGTAGCGGAATACGGCATCTCTTCCGTCTTTGGCCAGCTGGCGGTAGCGTACCTCACTGGCAGCCAAGGCTGTTTCAGCCTGCCTTTCCTCAATGGCCCGGCCCACGTGCTTCGCGATGCTATCTAGCATCCCCTTTTCCTCGTTGAGAAACGTGGCCTCATCTGAATCCGGAATCCCGTCCAGATAACAGATTTCTACTGAACCGACCTTCTCTCCCTTTAGCAGGATATCTGATGAGATCCGCAAGTCTGTTTCGTGAAAACCGGGAGTCGAGATTGTCTTATCCTGGATTATCACACGTGCGCCGGCGTTTTCAGAGTAGCGAACGCCCTGCGGTAACAGGGAAACCAGTGCCTTGAGCATCTCGTCCGGATTGATATCGGGTTCGTTGACTAGCTTGGTAACCTCATAGAGCAGGTCAAGCTCCCTAAGACGTTGGGCAAGACCAGACTCACTCTCCCTCAGAGACTCCTTGGCAGCTTCTCGACTAGAAACATCGCGGACTACACTGACAAACCCAGAACGTACCCCTCCGTCGCCCAGAATCGGTGTCACCACATGTTCGCTGGGAAAGACACTTCGGTCCTTCCTTCTCATCTTGAATGCAAGCTGAGAATAGCCCTGTTCCCGCATCCCACGAACAACAATCGCACAAAACTCTCCATATCTTGCCTCATCAACATGAAGAATCTTGGCGAGCTGCCCCACGAGTTCCTCTCGCGAGTATCCAAAGACTTCTGTTGTAGCAGGATTCATGTCCACGATTCTTGGAGGATCATTCATGTCAAGGACGAGGACAGCGTCCCTCTGACTACTGAGACTCTTCAGAAGCACGTCCATGGCTCTGCGCAAGGATTCCTCGGCCTCACGCCGCAGACGCCTCTCGTCTGCATCCCGAAGAGCACGGTCAACCACTGGACCAAGCTTCTTGAGGTTGGTCCTCAGGACGTAGTCGTGCGCGCCAGACCTCATGGCCTCGACAGTCAGTTCGTCCCCGATGGTCCCCGAAACAATGATGAATGGCCGATCGGAGCCATGTTGTTTCCAGATATCAAGCGCCTCAAGTCCGCTGAAGTCGGGCATTGTACAGTCACACAGGACAAGACTCCACTCTTGCTCTCTCAGGCTCTCCAACATCTGTTCACGGTTCCGAATGCGCTTGTGGACAACCTGATATCCCGCGCGTTTCAGTTCAAGGACCATCAGCTCGGCTTCCTCTTCTGAGCCCTCTATTATGAGTACTCGAAGGACTGACATCTCAATCTCACCTTCCTAGACAGGCGGAACCATGTTGAGGACCACCCAGTACAGACCGAACTGTCTCACGCGTGATGCGAAATGCTCGAAGTCCGCGGGCCTTACAATATAGCTATTCACTCCGAGATCATTGCATGCACTTATGTCGCGATCCTCCTTGGAGGAGGTCAGCACCAAAACTGGCAGGGCCCTCGTCCTGTTCTCAGACCTGATGCGCTCAAGTATGTCAAGACCGTCCACTCTGGGCGTTTTCAGGTCCAGCAGCACCACAACGAGAAGAGGGTGCACTTGCTCCTCAAACAGATGTCGAGGCACCTCTTCTCCAGCGCGAGCGCTGACTATCTTGTTCAGCATTCTCACGCCCTCCAAGGCAGCAATCGCGAGCTCCGCGTCGTCAGAATCAAGAAGGGTTCTGCTAGTGGCATTGAGCAGATCGCTCCTTCCGACAGAACTCGGGATGCTGGACGAGTCTCTTTCAGGTTCAACTATCGTTGGACATGCCCCGCCTGGCAACTGCTGACGAAATCGCGAAGGCCATGCGTACTTGTGAAAGACTGCATGGTCCTGCATTACCGGCAATGGTTGGGAGTACGATGCAGATAAGTGAAGCTGCTACGGATTCCTGCTCATGAAGGACCTCCTTAGTCCGAACTCGGCATGCCTGCAGAGAGCGTTCCGCACCAAGGAACTTCTGCAGACTTGTGGGACTCCATGAACCCCCTGGGCAGCAATAGTTCTTGTAGTAGTAGCTGTGTGCTGCGAGAGTCTTGTTCCTTGCTCAGGTCCCATCAGCATTCTCTCTGGGTGAGATTGAGTCAAGGAATAGCGACCACTCCTTTCGTTTCTGGGCTCATGAGGGGGTCCGCAACTGAAGGGCGGATCGCGACCTTTGACAACTTCGGAACAGCCGCAGAACAGAAGATCATTCGCCGAAGAATGCTAACAGACTTAGTCTCAGGGAAGGCCAACGACAGCTCCAAGGCATCATTGCTGACCTGTCGCATGAGGAGGACCGTTAGTCTGATTCGTCGCCCGGCTGGAGTTCGTACCAGCCAAGTGGAAGCTTCATTACCTTTAGACGTCAAGATGTGGCTGAGAGAGCCAAGCCATCCCGTGAACGAAGTCGCCGATTTCGGCCTGACCTCAAGAGTAGATATCACATTGAACGAAGAATGCCCACATTGTGGAGGCAGACTCATTGAGAAGCATGAAGAGACCATGGTCGAGGAAGGTAAGACGATCGTGTTCGTGCACTTCCGCTGCGTGAAATGCGGAAAGTGGACAAGCCGAAAACGGCCCTAGCAATCAGGAAACGCAAGGGGTGGTCGAGGCCTCAAACAGGCTTCGGATTATCTGCTCGACATTTCCTGGCGGCGCGATTCGGAGAAGAGGCCATACACCCCAATGAGCCAACCAGCAGATACCCATGATTGATGCCCAGATTCATGACAGACGCCCTCAGGCCCAATGCTTAGATTTCCTCAGACAGCAGCCGGCTCCGGGCCGGTTTCACCTGTAGAGAGCAAAATGGCTCAACGGTCATGATTCCGACAGGTGCAGTGCACATTCCTCGTATCTGGAAGACCGACAGTCAACAACATCGAATAGGACATGGCCGGTCCAGGAGCCTGAATCGCATTCTAGGGGTCCGTGAGTTTTATATCCTATGAAGCTGATAATATCCTGCTCAATTCTGGTGGCAAGGAATTGATCATGGGCATTGACGAGCCATTTGGTATTCAGGAGTGAGATTAGTTGAGGAAAAGGATAGAGATTGCGTGTGCTTCAGTACTATTTGTGGTCTTGATGATCTTTCAGGCGACAGCCTTAGTGGCTGCGGTAGCTCCCCCTCCCCCTCCCGGTAGCAGAACCTACACGATATACGGTTTTGTAAAGAAGAGCGGCACAGATACACCCATTTCAGGTGCAACAGTGAGGATATACACAGATACAGGAGCTTACCTAGGATATACTGCAACGAGTAGTACTGGATACTTTACCAAGTCGGTCACATGCTATCCACCTGATTTCTTCGAGATAGTAGCGAGCAAGAGTGGATACCAGACAGCAACCAAATACAGCGCTCCGTCAGGAACCACCTGCAATGTGGGAACCATATACCTCACGCCAGTTCCAATCACCTACACAATACATGGCTACGTGAGGGAATCTGACCGTCTGCTTCCGGTCAGTGGTGCAACAGTTCGAGTCTACAAACCAGTTCTAGAAGGCTGGCAACAGGTTGGAACAGACTTGACAGACGCCAATGGGTACTTCTTCTGCAGCTACGCGGTTGCTGAAACCATATCGAGCTTCAGGGTTGTAGCCAGCGCATCAGGGTACTATGATGGGTCTGACACGATTCAGGGAACCGGTACAGATTTCGATTTTGGTGATGTCATCGTGTTTCCGATACAGACACGCTACGTGGTCCAAGGTGTGGTCAAGAATGACGAAACTGGCCAAGAGGTCCCCGGGTCGACGGTCGCTGTCTGGTCCTACTACAGTGATGGCTGGAATCTAGTCGGTAATGCCGTCACGAATTCGGTGAACGGTCAGTTCGTGCTCGAGTCCATGTGCGCCGCAGACTGGAAGAAGGTCAGGGTTGTTGTATCCAAGATGGGATTTGAAGGCACGGCAAAGATGACATTCGGTCTGGGACCCGACTATGATTTCGGAACAGTGCTTCTGAATAACCCTGTCGACAAGTATGCCTTGGTCGTGGGTATAGACGACTACAAGTACTACAACTCGGATGGCGATTTGCTTTACTCTCACGATGATGCCAACGCGTGGTACGAGTATCTTTCGGAGATACAGCTCATTCAAGATGATCACTTGTTGGTCTATGGCGATGGCCACTCTGAGAATTACGTCAAATATGATGGGGTTGCTTCGGAACATAATGTGAAGAATGCTCTTATTGGTCTTCTCGAAAGTTCTGATTCTAATGACCTGCTGTGCTTCATAATGACGGGGCATGGAGGTAGCTCTGACGTTGTGGGAGAAGTATACCTGGCTATGTGGGACGTCCTTGCAGGTGAAGACTACGAAGATGGCAAATTCTGGGACCATGAGTTCGCAGAGTTCCTTGGTGACGCTGTTGCTGGGCGAATCTTCGTCTTCCTCAGCACTTGTTTTTCCGGGGGCGTGATCCCAGAGATACAAGACCTCGCCAACACAGAGAGCTTCTACGTCACGACCCACTGTGGTCCAGAGGGATCTGGGTATCAGGACCCTGACAAAGAGATGTCTCTTTGGACCTATTGGTTCCTAAAGGAAACGCTCAGAAGTGCCTATGATGATGACCCCACCGTTGCCTTGGAACTGGCTTTCTTGTTGGCAGATTACAGTTATCATGGCTTTGGGGATGAGGACGAACCCATGCAGTACGATGGCAACCAGATCGATAACGATTTCCAGCTGACAACCTGAGATGAATAGCAATGACTTCTTCGAACGGGGTGACTTCTTGCTTTGGCACCCCGTCTTTCCTTAGAGATTACAAGTAGACTCGAGATAGTGCTAGCGCGTGAAGACCAGCGATGACGGTAGTTTCGTGCCACTGGCGGCATTCTGCCGGATGCTGGATGTCACCCAATCATCCGTGGGATTACTACGAACTCAAGAAACGTATGTATGATTGGAGAATGCGTCAAGGGGTGAAAGGTGGGAATATCCGGAAGGGGTAGCAGATACCCTCTCGGAACGAATGCTCCAGCATGTCACTGAGGGGCGTGACCCGCTCTATGCCGGTGGGTCTGTTTCTGTTCTCACCGTCTAGACACCGCATACTCATTGCTGTCTGTCCGTGGCACGTAGCACAACGGCCGTGTCTTTTATTTGAGGAAGGACGCAAATGAACAGCACAGGCCATAGTAATGTTTCCGCCACCTTCATCATTCTTAGGCGGGTCAGCGAGTCGTGGTCATGGAGAGTCAACATCGTGAAAGAAGAGCATGTCAGTGTCCTTGGTGAATTCATGCAGAATGCAGCGCACTGTGCGCTATCAATCGTGCTTGTAGGCAGCCAAGCCGAAGGGGGCGCACTAGACAATAGCGACATAGATCTGATCGTCATTGCACAAGACGAACGGGCTGCTGAAGAAGCTCGCAGACTCGAGGATCGGCTCAATAAGCCACACGACAGGCCTGTGCTCGATTGCAAAGTATACACACAGAAGGAATTCATGGCTGCAAAGGGTGGAAGAGAGAATCGGTTCCTGTGGACGAGCCTTAGAAACGGCAGAGTCTTGTCAGGACGCGACATCACCAGAGAAGTGAAGCTCCTTCCTCAGTCTGTGGTCGATGACGCATGGTCCTCGGTTAAGAACGTCGAGGAGTCCCGAGACAGTCTCTCTGCGATGGTGAAGTTCACTGGCTCCTGCTACTACATGTTCGATGCCCTCACTACCGTGTACTTCATTGAGAAACATGTGCTACACTCTATTGATGCAAGGACAAGAAAAGCTGACTTCATCAGGACGCTCCTCGGCGATCAGTTTGAGAAAGCACGCGAGAGATACTACTGGGTTGCCAGACATGTCGAGACTAAGACTGGAGCGGGCGTTCTCAGAGTGTCTGGATCGATTGACAGGCGATACGGGAAGAAAGAATACACTGCGCTCTTGCATGCATGCAATGACGTACTTGACTATGTCACTGCCGGACTACGAAGGATTATGGATTGGGCAGAGTCCCCTAGTGACAGCTCCAGTTTCAAGATTCGTGGAGGCGCAGAGTGATAAAGAGGGGATGGGGTGGAGCCGTAACCACCCCATCAATGATCTACTGGCTCATCATCTGCGATAGTACGAATGTGTCAGCGTTCATGACAGTACGCTTACGGTGAAACCATATGCACCCCCATGTGGAGGTCCAACGGTCGAATCGTACAGATACAGATAGAATGTACCTTGCCCGTTGAAGCTGTAGCTCTCCGACTGCCCGATTCCGCCTGCATCGCGATGCGCAATCAGCTGGTTAGCAGAATTGTAGATATCAATGATGACGTTTAGTCCTTCATAAGGATCTGTTACCGGGACAGCCGCAATCTCAATATAGCAGAAGCCAACGGAGGTGAACTTGTACCAGTCTACATCCGTGTACCACAGCCCTTCATTAGCGACCGTCCAGGTTACGTCTATGCCATTGCCACCAGTGCCAAGATTGGTTGCTCCCGCCTTGGTGTTTCCGCCATTGTCCCTCATGACAAAGCTTAGATTGGGATTGGTACCGCCTATCTTGTCAATCTGTATACTCTCACCACAGACTTCTTGGTACGTATTGACTCTTGAGCGGGCATACAGGTAACTGGCCCAGAACGAGAAGCCGCTGACGGCCATGTCAAAGAAGTAGAGCGAGTATGTCTTTGCCATTGGCTTCGGGACTGGTTCAATCCATCCGACAGCGCACTTAGCTCCATGATCAATGAATCCCTGAGCTATATTCTTCTCAACCGGGAACCATTGACTTCGCGGGGTATTCTTCCACCAGCCCACCTCATACGGGTAGCATGTGCTCGCGTAGCCCCAACAAGTGTTGATGAAAGCCAAGTCCATCCGAGAAAGATCCGTGGTCCCAAGGTCTTGTGGCGATAGCGGTGTAGTCGTAGTGACTATTGACGTATAGTACTTTGCGCTAAACATCTGGATTGTTCCGTGTCCGATGTGATAGTAGGCCTTTTCATTATAGAGCCAGCCAAGTTCGAAGGCTTTGCTCTTATCTGCATAGTAACGAGGAGTAAAGCCTTCAGGGTATGATGTCGATGTCTTGAAGCGTAGATAGACGCTCTGTGCTGAGGTGTATGTTTCAGGATCGCCCCCTGGGTTTTCGTCATACGGATCATACCCAACCGGGTCGTATGCGTAGCTGTCTTTGTAGTTGGCTGGCGATCCGAGCCAGGCATCAGTCCTCAATACTGCGCCGGAATCTGAGTCGAGCCAGATCACCTCATGGTCGGTTTCATACCTCCAAGCAAGGCTGACCCCCTGACCCATAGGAAGGTAGCACAGCTGGGGGGATTCGACCAAGATCTGTGAGTCGGAAAGACGCGTCCTTGCGATTGCTTGTGCGTCTTCTTGGCCTATTGATGGCTGTGCTTGGGGCACATCTGGATGCCACCTAATCGTGAATGAGTAGACTGAGTTCCCGAAGCAGTCTGTTTCAATCCTCATCCAGTCATCTTCTACTGTGAAACGATCGTAGACATGCTTCCAGTTGGCAATCCACCCCACATTGCCCTGACAGATCTCCTCTGAAACGGCATCATCGGGTACGGACAATAGCCCAACCCGTTCGAGCCGGCCAAGAAAGTCATCTACAGCAGCTGCCGCCGATGTCTTTGTGGTACTGGGATTGAGGCTCCCTGAACTGTAACTTGCTCGAGTCGTATCTATGTAAAAGACTAGGTCCAGTGTGTTGATGTCAAACTGTAACTCTATCAATCCGTTCGCAGGCGTGGACCAAGTCAGAGTCCACAGTCGAGTACCGGTGAATTCGTCGTACTCAACACTGCATTTGTCCAGGCTTGCCTGTTCTGGAATGTCAATCACCTCTTGCACTTTCTGCAGTAGAATGTCCATAACAGGTTGATTATCGCGTTTCGAACTGGGAGCGCATGTGACTGAGGACAGTACAAGCAATCCAAGAAGAAGTGCGATGAAACAAGCTTGTTGTTTGCTTTTCACTAATGTTACTCCCTTATTTCCCTTGATACCCATCTCCGGGCACGGTTCCATTGTCTTTGTATCATATAAACATTAACGCAAACAGATAACTTGTACACGCGGTGTACTCTCAAGGAAGGCACGTCCGAGCGCTTATCCAAAAGTAAGAACAAGGACTGTCTTGATCTGGGGTCAAATACCCAATGCCTTCTAACTCGTCGAGTCGATGAGCGAACGAGGAGGGTCCGACCTCAACGACTCGATGAAGAAAACGGTCGTGGATCTCCTGTCCCAGCAGATTGATGCTGGCGGAACGATCATCGGCCTTGACACCGAAATGATGAGTAAGCATGACAAGCTTGCCGTCAGGACCCGGAGGGTACTCGAGCTGCGCAGGACGGAGATGGAGGAGGTGGAGGTCAGCGTGCCGACAGGGAAGTTGGCGGACCTGCGTGCACTATGGATCACGGCCTCCGGACACATGGTTCTCACCTCCATGCGGCTTGGAACGACTTGCAGCTACAAAGAACGGGAAGAGGTGAAGGGGGCAGTAGCCAACCTCGGCTTCAGACTGAATGAACGTGATACCGACCTGACACTCTCCGACAAGGTTTCAGAGCCCCTGAGGGAGTACATCTGGAGGCTTGCTGAATTCAGGAAAGAGGAATCACTGAGGGGCTGAACCTTCCACGCTCAACGAGAGAGATCCCTTCTATTCATCTACCTGAAACTCCATGGTGGCCGATTGTTAAGGCCGGGTGCAAGGTTTTTGTCATGAAGTCTGCTTTCAGCACACGAAACTGAGATGTGCACTGCCAACAGGTACAGGGTGCTCACAGGAATGGTACCATTGACCCCTGGGAGGCAAGAGAGCTCATCTTTCTCGTCGCTTCATTGTCCATCTGCCATCATGAACTATTATATACTATTCAATCGGCATGAGTAGCATTTGAGCTCCCCTTTCCTTCTGTGTGCTCAATGCAACAGAGTGTGGTGGAGGTCCAGTTGATAGACGAGTGTATGCTAAGGGTCATGCAGTCCGCTATGGGCGCCTCTTCGTACAGAAGACTCCCTGCGCCGAGGCGCTGGAACCCTGTCGACCGCCCACACGTTGCGTTACTTGAGTCCATGGACGAGAGCGTCTTCCGCTTCTTCGTTTCGGAACCCATGGCGGACAGCAGCGAACTGAGTGTGAAGGACCTTGATTGCGTTCCTGATGAGACTGTGGTCGAGGTCAGGTACAGCAGCTCTGACTACAGGTACTATCGTCACGATGGACACGTTTGGACAGTGGTCGCTCAGGCAAGAGATCGATTCTTTTTGGAGTTCTACGTACACGGGTCTCCCGCCGACTCGGTCTGGTTCTTCGATGTTCGTGTGTCACCTCCCGACTGACAGAGACGGTCCGTCGACAAGAGGGGTTGGGCGGCTGGGCGTGTCACCTTGAGCAGTCACCTGATGCTGTCAAGAGTGCCATGTCGTGAAACTCACCCAATATCCAGACCAGTTAAGTGGAAGCTTCATTACGTTTAGACGTCAAGGTGTGGCTGAGAGAACCAAGCCATCCCGTGAACGAAGTCGCCGATTTGGACCTGACCTCAAGAGTAGATACCACATTGAACGAAGAATGTCCACATTGTGGAGGCAGACTCATTGAGAAGCATGAAGAGACCATGATCGAGGAAGGTAAGACGATCGTGTTCGTGCACCTCCGCTGTGTGAAATGCGGGAAGTGGACAAAGCGAGAACGGCTTTAGCTGTCGAGAATCCTACGGAGTGGCCGGGGTCTGCAGGGTGGTGTGGTTGCAGAGGGGAGTTGCATTATTGAGGGCATATGGGGAAAACTAGCCCTGCTGACCGGCCGACCACCGGTAGGATGTCTGCTGGGGTTTCTAATAAATGCGGCCTATTCTTCAGTATTGATCAGCAACGCCTTCAGACCGTTGGAGCAACATCACCATCTTGAACCCCTGTGCAGGTTCTTTCAAGTCAGAGTCTTGTCTACTTGCCTCCAGTCCTTCGACCTGCTCACCCAACACATCCTACCTTTGAATCCCCTCAATGTGGGATTAGACTCTGCGACTCGAGGCTCTTGATGGGGAGGACTCACAGTGATAGATATCTTTCAATCCCCTCAATGTGGGATTAGACTCTGCGACAATAGCAGACATGGTGGCTGCGGGCATGGTCAGCGCCTTTCAATCCCCTCAATGTGGGATTACTCTCTGCGACTCGATGCCAAAGTCGGGGTCAAGCGAAATAATACCGTCTTTCAATCCCCTCAATGTGGGATTACTCTCTGCGACATGGACTTGCTCTTGTCACTCGCGTTGTAATGACAACGTCTTTCAATCCCCTCAATGTGGGATTACTCTCTGCGACATGCACAGGTTCGGGAGGAACTGAAACGCTTTGCTCACTTTCAATCCCCTCAATGTGGGATTACTCTCTGCGACAGCATAGGCGAGACCGCCTGTGTAGACATTGACCTGCGCTTTCAATCCCCTCAATGTGGGATTACTCTCTGCGACTCCGGAGCAGTGACAGGTACTCGAATGGATAGTATCATCTTTCAATCCCCTCAATGTGGGATTACTCTCTGCGACTGCATTGTCTTTCTCTTGAAGGGTGCGCGTTGCTTTACTTTCAATCCCCTCAATGTGGGATTACTCTCTGCGACATCGGCTATTGGTGCGGCACGTGCGGAATTTTCTACTATCCCTTTCAATCCCCTCAATGTGGGATTACTCTCTGCGACAGACCGGCAGCGCTACTATCTCTTCGAGGCTCATCGTTCTTTCAATCCCCTCAATGTGGGATTACTCTCTGCGACAAACTACTGAAGTCACAACAGTTTGCGACTCGCGTCTTTCAATCCCCTCAATGTGGGATTACTCTCTGCGACAGAGATCTCAATCAAGAGCAGCAGAGCAATACCCATCATCCTTTCAATCCCCTCAATGTGGGATTACTCTCTGCGACACGCTCTCCGTCAACAATGGAAACGAGATAACGATAAACGCTTTCAATCCCCTCAATGTGGGATTACTCTCTGCGACTTGTAGTAGTAGTCGGCCTCGAATGCTTCAGGAGGTGCCTTTCAATCCCCTCAATGTGGGATTACTCTCTGCGACAAAGAAGACCAGAACTTTTGGAGGATTCGTAAGCTCCGCTTTCAATCCCCTCAATGTGGGATTACTCTCTGCGACACCAGAGATACTTCTGTTTCTCTGGGGGAATCTCATCTCTTTCAATCCCCTCAATGTGGGATTACTCTCTGCGACAGACAAGCTATTCCCGCGAGGCGAACGTTTCTACTCCGACCTTTCAATCCCCTCAATGTGGGATTACTCTCTGCGACGAGCGGTTTTCGAAAACTCGCGATGGCCTTCGACCTCTCCTTTCAATCCCCTCAATGTGGGATTACTCTCTGCGACACGCTCTCCGTCAACAATGGAAACGAGATAACGATAAACGCTTTCAATCCCCTCAATGTGGGATTACTCTCTGCGACATGTTCAATTCTTCATGTGTCCATTCAGGTCAAACAGTATCTTTCAATCCCCTCAATGTGGGATTACTCTCTGCGACGGCAATTAAGAGGGAGGGTTAGAACGAAGCCCCGATGCCCTTTCAATCCCCTCAATGTGGGATTACTCTCTGCGACAGACATTGGACTGTATGGGCCAACCTGTCCGGGTCTATCTTTCAATCCCCTCAATGTGGGATTACTCTCTG
>Ga0315289_10002403_pt1 | contig 28691 bp, 27 predicted proteins | sample YL17G11_40_MG_FD_203452 | JGI IMG/M metagenome (GOLD analysis project Ga0315289, IMG submission 203452) | Sediment microbial communities from Yellowstone Lake, YNP, Wyoming, USA - YL17G11_40 | ecosystem: Environmental > Aquatic > Freshwater > Lake > Sediment | place: USA: Wyoming | collected... | reverse complement strand
CTCGAGAATTACTGAAAGTTATTAATGAATAAATTAGTCGTTAGTGAAATAGTGAATAGTCGTTAGTATATAGTAAAAAAAAGAGAAGTCAGGAAGAAGAAGAATAATAATAATAAATAGTGTTATCGCGTACCGCGTGAAAAGACTAGGATTTAGATGTAAGGGCAGGATGCATCAGGCCCACAGATGCCTTAGGTGGTGGTAGTTTAATTAGAGAGGGAGATAATTTATGGTGGAGTTAAAGGAACTACAAGAAGCCCTATTTCTAGGGGATATTTCTAAAGTAAAGGAGATTATCCAGAAAGCTTTACAGGAAAATATAGATCCTAAGGAAATTTTAGAACAGGGCTTAATTAAAGGGATGGAAATTGTGGGAATAAAATTCAAGAACAATGATATTTTTCTTCCTGAAGTGTTATTAGCTTCTCAAGCTATGTATGGAGGTATGGAATTGTTACAGCCCATATTAATTAAAAGTGGAGTAAAGGCGGTAGGTAAGGTAATAATTGGTACTACCAAGGGTGATTTGCACGATATTGGTAAGAACCTGGTAGCTATGATGTTAAAAGGGGGAGGATTTGAAGTTGTGGATTTAGGGATAGATGTCTCACCCGAAAAATTTTTAAAAGCTACTCAAGAATATCAACCAGATATAGTGGGGATGTCTGCTTTATTAACTACTACTATGATGGGGATGAAGGAAGTAATAACTATTTTAAAGAAAAAAGGTTTAAGAGATAAAGTAAAGGTAATGATTGGGGGGGCTCCTATTACTCAGGAATTTGCAGATGAAATTGGGGCAGATGGATATGCCCCAGATGTTGCCTCGGCAGTGGAAAAGGCTAAAAAGTTTTTAAAAGAATTAAGGAGATAATAAAAATTGCTTATTATTGGAGAAAAGATAAATTCCAGCCGAAAAAATATTCAAGAAATGGTGGAAAGAAAGAATAAAGAGTTTATTCAAGAGTTAGCTCGAAAACAGGTTGAAGGTGGAGCCCAGATGCTGGATTTAAATATTGGGACCATTAGAAAGAACGAACCAGAAGATATGAAATGGCTGGTAAAGACGGTTCAAGAGGCAGTGAATGTTCCTTTATGTATTGATAGCCCTAACTATATGGCTATAAAAGCAGGGTTAGAAGTTTATGATTGGAGTAAAGGGAAAGTCTTGATTAATTCAGTGACTGCAGAGAGAAAAAAACTGGAATTAATTTTACCCTTGGTTAAAAAATATCAGTGTTCAGTAGTTGCCCTTACTATGGATGAACAGGGAATACCTCAGAACTCTAAAGAAAGATGTAAAATTGCTGATGAATTAATTAAAAAGTTTACCAGCGAAGGAATTCTTACCGAAGATATATATATCGATCCTTTGACTTTACCAGTTAGTGCTAATATTCAAAATCCTAATATTGTTCTGCAGACTTTAAGGAAAATTAAGAATTCTTATCCTGAAGTTAAAACAATTATAGGATTAAGCAATATTTCCTATGGGTTACCGGAAAGAAGTTTAATTAATCAAAGTTTCCTGGTTTTGGCTATGGCATATGGTCTTAATGCCACAATTCTGGATTCTACTAATAAAAATTTAATGGCTTTAATTAAAGCAACTGACCTTTTGTTGGGTAAAGATGAATTTTGCAAACAATATCTTATGTCCTTTCGAGAAGGAAGATTATAATTTTAATTAGTGGGGAGCAAAAAAGGGAGGAGTAATGATAATGAATTTAAGAGAGAAACTGGCCGCAAAAAAATTTGTAGTAACAGTGGAATTAGATCCCCCGAAAACTTTAAATTTAGATAAAATATTAAGAGAGATAAATAGTGCCAATTTCAGAAAAGTAGTAGATGCGGTAAATGTTACCGATTGCCCTCTGGCTAAATTAAGGATGAGCCCTATCGCCCTTTCACATATTATTCAGGAAAAAATAGAATTAGAATCAATTTTTCATATCACTTGCCGAGATAGAAATTTGTTGGGTTTACAAGCAGAGCTTTTAGGTGCATCTGCTTTGGGGGTAAAAAATATTTTAGCTTTAACCGGAGACCCTCCCGAGGTGGGTGATTATACTAAGGCAACCGGTGTTTACGACCTAGATTCGGTAGGATTAGTAAAGATGGTAAATAAATTAAATAACGGGTATGAATATAAAGGAGAGGAACTTAAGAGTAGAACAGATTTTTTTATCGGAGTAGCAGTTAATCCCTCTGCTCAAGATTTAAAAAAAGAGATAAGGCGATTTGAGGAAAAAGTTTCAGCGGGGGCTAATTTTGTTCAAACTCAACCCATTTATGATATTGAAATATTTGAAAGATTTCTTGAATTTACCGCTCACCTTAATATACCTAAAATTATCGGGATTATGCCTTTAAAGAGTTATAAGATGATTGAATATTTAAATAATAATTTACCCGAAATTTTTATCCCCTCGGTGGTAAAGGAGAGAATGATAGGGAAAGATATAGGAGAGGGAATAAAGATTTCTCAGGAATTTATTGATAAGATCCGCAAATTTAAAGAGGTAGCTGGAATTCATGTTTTCCCCTTAAGAGACATGGATTTAGTTTGCCGTTTGTTAAATTAAGCAGGGATGAGAGATATGAAGATAATAAAGGACCTTAAATTAGACTTAGATAAAGAAGAAATATTACGCTATCAAGGCTATAGCAGAAAGAAGGTTAAAGAACCCAACCAAAATATTTTACGGATTACCGAAGAGGAAATTAATCGAGGCTACAGTCTTTTTAAGCCTCAGGGAATTTATTCCTTAATTAAAATCAAAGGCTCTGCCTTAGAGGGGAGGATTAATTTAGAAAGTGGACTTATTTTTAGATTTGCTAAATCTATAATTAAACAATTAAAAGGAGCAAGTCATTTACTTGTGGGAGTAGTTACTATAGGAGATTTATTAGAAAAGAAAGTCTCTGAGTTATTTTCTCAAGGAGAATATCCTCGGGCATTAGCCCTTGATGTAATTGGAACTGTAGCGGTTGAAGATTTTAGTCGGAAAGTTAGAAAATTGGCTCGTCAAGAAGTAATAGAACAGGGCTTTAAAACCAGTAGGCATTTTTCTCCCGGTTATAGTGGCTGGGAGGTGTCTCAACAAGAAATTGTCTTTAAAAGTATTCCTTCAGATAATATCGGAGTAAGACTAAGCAAAGGTTTTATGATGTTGCCCCAAAAATCATTATCTTGGGTAATCGGGGCAGGTAAAGAAATAATTGTCTCTTCTGAAGAAGAAAATAAGTGCAAAGACTGTCAGTCTAAATACTGTAATTATAAATTATAAATTTTATTAGACAAGGAGAAAATAATGGGAAAAACCATGGTGGAAAAAATACTTTCCACCCACACCGATACAAATAATTTTAAAATAGGAGATATAATTAATGTTCGAGTCGATTTTGCTTTTGCTAATGATATTACTGCCCCTCTAGCCATAAAGTATTTTAAAGAAAGTGGGGCAAAAGAGGTATTTGATAGGAAAAAGATAGGACTAATTCCTGATCATTTTGCCCCTAATAAAGATATCAAATCTGCTGAACAATGTAAATTGTTAAGAGAATTTGCTCAAGAACAAGAAATAGAGAATTATTTTGAAATAGGAAAAATGGGGATTGAACATGTTCTCTTGCCTGAGAAAGGATTAATTCTTCCGGGAGATGTGGTGGTAGGTGCTGATTCTCATACTGATACTTCTGGGGCCTTGGGTGCTTTTGCTATTGGTGTAGGTAGTACCGATTTAGCAGCTATTATGGCTCTGGGAGAAGTATGGCTTAAAGTGCCTCCTACTATCAAGTTTATATATTCTGGAAAATTAAATAAATGGGTAAGCGGAAAAGACTTAATCTTATATACCATTTCTAAAATTGGTGTGGATGGTGCGAATTACCAAGTGATGGAGTTTAGTGGAGAAGTGATTAAAAGACTTTCTATGGACAATAGATTTACTATGTGTAATATGGCAGTTGAAGCAGGAGCAAAAACAGCAATTATTGAGCCTGACCAGATTACTTTAGAATATTTGCAGGGAAGAGCTACTCGACCTTATCAATTGTATAAAAGTGATCCTGAGGCATTTTATGAAAAAGTTATTGAATTTGAGGTTAGTAAAATTGAACCACAAGTTGCCTTTCCTCACTTACCTGAGAATGCTAAACCAATCAGTGAGGTTGGTTATATTAAAATTGATCAATCTATTATTGGGTCCTGTACTAATGGAAGGATAGAAGATTTACGTATAGCCGCTGAAGTCTTAAAAGGACAACAGGTTTGCTCCAAGGTTAGATTAATTATCATTCCAGCTACTCAAGATATTTATCTACAAGCTCTTCGGGAAGGATTAATCGACCTATTTGTTTCTGCCGGGGCAGCAGTAAGTACCCCCACTTGTGGTCCTTGTTTGGGTGGTTATATGGGTATTTTAGCTAAAGGAGAAAGAGCTATCTCTACAACTAATAGAAATTTTGTAGGAAGAATGGGTCATCCTGAAAGTGAAGTGTATCTTGCCAGTCCCGCTGTTGCTGCCGCTTCTGCTGTAGCAGGGAGAATAGTTAGTCCAGAGGAGGTAAAATAAGATGATTATCAAAGGAAAAGTTTGGAAATTTAGAGATAATATTGATACCGATGTAATTATTCCAGCCCGCTATTTGAATACTTCTGATCCTACAGAACTTGCTCTCCATTGTATGGAAGATTATGACCCCCAGTTTATTAAAAAAATAAGCAGAGGAGATATTATTGTAGCAGGTAAGAATTTTGGATGTGGAAGTTCCCGGGAGCATGCCCCCATTGCCCTTAAAGCGGCAGGGCTATCCTGTATCATTGCTAAATCTTTTGCCCGAATATTTTTTAGAAATGCGATAAATATTGGTCTTCCTATCTTTGAATCTGAAGAAATTGTAGACCAATGCTCTGAAGGCGAATTATTAGAAATAGACACAGTAAAGGGAACTATAAAAAATTTATCCACCAATAAAGTTTATAGAACTAATCTTTTACCTGAATTTATTCAAAAAGTAATCTCTATAGGGGGATTAAGAGAATATGTGAAAGAAGAAGTAAAGAGGAGGAATAATAGAAATGTATAACTTAGCTTTAATTCCAGGGGACGGCATAGGACCAGAAATAATTAGAGAAGGTAAAAAAGTAATCGAGGCGGCATCTAAGATTTATGGAATAAAAATGAATTGGACTGAATATCCCTTTGGGGCTGAACACTACCTGAAAACTGGAGAATTACTGCCTGATAGCGCCTTAAGAGAGATTCAAGATTTTGATGCAATATATTTTGGAGCTATCGGTGACCCTCGAATAAAACCAGGAATATTAGAAAATGAGATATTATTGAAGATTAGGTTTTATTTTGATCAATATATCAATTTACGTCCTATCAAATTATATAAAGGAGTTCCCTGTCCTTTAAAAGATAAAAAACCAGAAGATATTAATTTTTATGTAGTTAGAGAAAACACCGAGGATTTCTACGTAGGAATTGGAGGAAGATTTAAGGCGAGAGCAAATCAAGACCATTTAGAAGTATTAAGAAAGCTGTATAAAGCCAAAATTAAAGTAAATTTTAATTTAGAACAAGAAGAAGAGATGGCTTATCAGATTGGTTTAATTAGCAGGCCCGGGGCTCAAAGGGTAATAAAGTATGCCTTTGAGCTAGCTAAGAAAAAGGGTATGAAGAGAGTAACTTCAGTTGATAAAGCTAATGTGTTAACTAATATCTATGGATTATGGAGAGAAGTTTTCACCGAGGTTTCCGCCCAATACGAAGACATTGAGACTGAATTTACTTTTGTTGATGCTATAACTATGTGGCTGGTAAGAAAACCGGAATGGTTTAAGGTAGTTGTTGCTCCTAATATGTTTGGGGATATAATTACTGATTTAGGGGCAATGATTCAAGGCGGTCTGGGTATTGCTGCTGGAGGGAATATTAACCCGGAAGGTGTGTCTATGTTTGAACCAATACATGGTTCTGCTCCAAAATATAAAGGAAAATCTGTTGCTAATCCTACTGCTACTATATTAGCCGGGGCAATGATGTTGGAGTTTCTGGGGGAAATAGAAGTAGCGAAAGATATAGAGGATGCAGTAGAGAAAGTTTTGAGCGAAGGAAAAGTAAGAACTCAAGATCTAAGTGGAGAATCTTCTACTGAACAAGTAGGAGATGAAATTGTAAAAAAATTACCGAAGGCTTAGCAATATAGGTGATTTTGTAAAAATATTAGGTAACAATATGGGGATCAGGTCTTGCAATATAACAAAGGCTATGTTATATTGGCAACATGACCAGACCATTACGGATAGAATTTGCAAGGAGCAGTTTATCACCTCAACCTCCAGAGGAAATACCAAGCAGGTGATCTTCCTTGATCAGAAAGACTTTACTGCTTTCCTTGGAGTCTTAGGTTTGGTGGTAAAAAGATATCACTTCCTATTGCCTGCCTACTGTCTGATGAACCACCATTATCATCTAGTTATTGAAACCCCTTAAGGGTAACTTATCCAGAGGGATGAGACAATTAAATGGCCTCTATACCGGAACGATTCGAACCAAAGGTATAAGCAAGTTGGGCCTCTTTAACATTCGCAGATACCAAGCGATTCTGGTGGATAAGGATAACTATTTGCTTACCCTTGGTCGGTAGGTGGTGTTATAACCCGGTAAGGGCAAAAATAGTAAAAGACCTCAGGAGACTGGAAATGGAGTACTTAATCAAGCCTTTGTCCGTTCCGGGATAAAAGCAGAATCACCCTTAAAGGCAATAAAAGGACAATTGTTTCTTGGTCAAGAGAATTTTATCGAGGAGATAAAACACTAATTATCATAAATTACGCATTTCGTCTATTAATTGTTAACCCGCTTATCGCAATTACAGTACTCGCCAAATTGGCACGAGACGTTCTCAACGAGGGGAGGATTGCCATGTCAAACTACGCACATCCGGAAATCCTTGTAGATACCCAATGGGTTGCCGAGCACTTGAACGACCCCAAAGTCCGCATTGTTGAAGTAGGCTACGATACAAGTGATTACGCCTCTGATCATATCCCTAGCGCGGTGGGGTGGGCTTGGAGTACCGACTTCCAACACCCTATCCGCAAGGATTTACCAGACAAAGAGGGAATGGAGGAGTTGCTGGCCCGATCGGGTATCGAAAACGATACGACCATCCTCGTTTATGGCGCTCGTCGTCACGGGTACGCGACATTCGCCTTATGGCTCTTGAAAATCTATGGTCATGGCGATGTGCGTGTTATGAATGGAAATCGCGAGAAGTGGATTGCTGAAGGTCGTCCACTGACGACAGAAATACCGACTGTCACGCGGTCTGTCTACACCACGAAAGAACCTGATTGGAGTATTCGCGCGTTGCGCGACTGGGTGCTTGAGTCCATTGGCAAACCGGGGCGCATTTTGGTGGATGTGCGCACGCCAGAAGAATATCATGGTCAGTTGTGGGATTGGTGGAAATATCAGGCAGAAGCCAGCCAACGCGGTGGTCATATCCCGGGCGCGGTCAATATTCCTTGGGACATGACGCTCAAGGAGGATGGAATATTCAAGTCGGTTGAAGAACTGCAAGCCTTATATACCAACAACGGTGTTACTTCAGATAAGGAAGCAATTTCGTACTGTATCGTTGGCGGGCGTTCCAACCATACCTGGTTTGTTTTGACCTATCTGCTCGGCTACACCAAAGTCCGGTTGTATGATGGTTCATGGGCAGAATGGAGCACACTTATCGGAGTTCCTATTGAGAAATAAATTGGAGGGTTACACTCAAGGCAAGGGGCGCGGGCTAACAATGGCATGCAGGCGACGGGGCTTCCGCCCTCCGCTTCGCTTCGTCGCAATATGGGGTCAGGTCTTGTAATATAACAAAGGATATGCTCTATTGGCCACATGACCAGACCATTACGGATAGAATTTGCAAGGAGCAGTTTATCACCTCAACCTCTAAAGAGGAAAGGCCCAGCAGGCGATCTTCCTTCTCGAGAAAGACTTTGCTGATTTCCTCAGGAGTCTTATCTTTGGTGGTAAAAAGATATCACTTCCTATTGCCTGCCTACTGTCTAATGAACCACCATTATCATCTACTTATGGAAACCCCTGATGGTAACTTATCCAGAGGGATGAGACAATTAAATGGCCTCTATACCCAAAGATTCAATAAAAGACATCAGCAAGTTGGGCCTCTTTTAAGTTATTTATGTGATCAACCAAGTATCAAACCAGTTTTTAGAGAAGGAAGAATGTATTGTATTGGTGGAAAATGTAAAATAAAATCCGTTCGATGGGTTGATTTGCTAAGTATTCATGTTAAAATGAATAAAAGTCCCGCATTAGTGATGAGTTAATTGATTATTATTTTTAGATAAAGAGGTTCATATTATGAAAAAACAAAATGGTTCAAGAGGTTTAAACAAATATTTACTTTTGCCCAATTTGTATCAAGTCAGGTTAATATTCTTTTTTATTACCATCTTCTTATTTGGTATTACCTTCCCGGTATCCAGTGCCGTTTTAGATGTCAGGGAAGCAATTGTTAAAGTGTATGTGGTCAGTAATTCACCGGATTATTATAATCCCTGGAGTATGCAGGGACCCCAGGGTAGTTCAGGATCAGGATGTATTATTGAGAATAATCTTATTCTGACCAATGCCCATGTGGTGAGTGATCATACTTTCTTACAGGTCCGGAAATATGGGGAAACCGAACGTCACCAGGCGCAAGTAGTCGCCGTTTCACATTTAACCGATCTGGCTCTATTACAAGTAGAAGACCCCGCCTTTTTTGAAGGGGAACCCGCTTTGTTATTTGGTGAATTACCTGAAACCCAGCAGGAAGTCTTGGTCTATGGATTTCCCATGGGCGGTGATATGTTGAGTATTACCAAAGGTATTATTTCCCGAATTGAACATCAGCCTTATGTACATAGTTCTTCGTCATTTTTAGCTGGTCAAATCGATGCGGCAATCAATCCGGGTAATAGCGGTGGTCCGGTTCTGGTTAATGATAAGATTGTAGGTGTAGTCATGCAGGGTATTTCTTCTTCCCAGAATATCGGGTATATGGTGCCGGTTCCGGTCATTCGTCACTTTTTTGATGATTTGAAGGACGGTACTTATGATGGCTACCCCAGTCTGGGGGTGAGTCTGCAGGATATGGAAAATCAGGGTTTAAGAAAATATTATCAAATGGAGGAAGGACTAAGTGGTGTTCTGATCAATCAGATCATCCCCGGATCCCCGGCGGATGGATATTTACAGGCCGGTGATATTTTACTTTCCATCGGAGATTATGCGGTCGGTAATGATGGAACGATAGAGTTCCGTACCAATGAACGGACCCAGTTGACTTATGTCATTCAGCAAAAGCAGATTGGAGAGAAGGTTCCTATGGAAATTTTAAGAGAGGGTAAAAAAATATCCCTCGATTTGAATCTCTTCCGTTCTTTAAAAAAGGATCAACTTGTTCCCATGGAAGAGTATGAAACATTACCTTCTTATTATATTTATGGCGGCCTGATTTTTTGTCCCTTGAGTAAAAATTTACTGGATATCTGGGGTCTACAGTGGTATCAATCTGCACCTAAGGAATTAATTTTTCCTTTACTTAATAATAATATTCCCGAAAAGGAAGGTCAACAAGTGGTGGTTTTATTAAAAACTCTGGCCGCGAATGTGAACGAAGGCTACCAAAATGTGAATAGCTGGGTGGTAGATAAAGTTAATGGCGAAAAAATATGGAATTTAAGCGCTCTGGTAAAAAAAGTGGAAAACAGCCTGGATCCCTATATTATATTTGAAGATCAATGGGGTCAACAGATCGTGATTGACCGGGAAAAAGCAGAGAATACGCATCAGGAAATTCTGGAAACCTATCGGATTCCTTTTGATCGTTCGGAAGATTTAAGAAAATAAATAAATAGGGACACATCCCATTTATTTCTAAAATAAAGAATAAGGAGATAGAAATGAAAACAGAGGATACAAACAAAAAAGGGTCATGTTTCAACATTTGACCTAACTTCTTTTTAATTTCATTACTCATACAAAAAGTTCTAAATCGCTCTATTACGTGGCAAGATATTACGCGAAGTAATCATACTTAATTCTCAATTCTTCTTTACTGGTTGCCTTAAAATGGTTTTCATTTTCTCCGGTGCCATTTTTCTTGGATCAGAAAGATAAATTTCATGGTGAAGTCCATTCTCGACCAAATCATTCTTTTTCATAAAATCTCTCATTTTTTCAATGGTTTCCGATTCTATAGAATAAGGACCAAGGTGCATAATTTGAACAGATCTGCCTTCTTTTATTTCTTCAAACTTGATTTCTTTAGTTAATTCCAAACGCTTCTTTTTAAAAACTTCTTCCCTGGTCTTCTCAAACACCTCTAAAGTAACGAAATCGGGCAGACGAATAAGAAGCTTCCATTGCCATTCTTCACGAGAAACTTCCAAAGCCGGTTTATCAGAATTTACCCACCATAATCCTTCTAATTTTGGAACAGCAAAGTCTTTCCCTTGTTTTTTATAAATATTCTTGACACCATAAGCAAGAGAATACAGGGCTTCAACTTTGCTTGTAAATTCTTCCCCTCCAGGTTCCCTTTTCCCTGCTATGGTCAAAAATGGAATCTCATTGAATTCAACTAATTCCGGATTAGTTTTTGCGGTATAATATGTTTTATACTCTTTTACCAGATCTAATTTGGTGGTTACCATAATTCTGTTTCCTCCTTGTTTTATAAATCTTAAATTAATTAAAGTAAAGGCAGGTTTTTAAATTTCCTATAATGGACATCAGCATATTCGAACCTCCGGTAATAATTTTACCACAAAAACGGTGGAAGGGTTTTGTAAATATTAAATAAATTTTAAGGGTTTTGGAATAAGAAATAAACCGCCTCTTTTACATATTTAATTAGCATAAACGAAAAAGATTTTTTCCTTAAAAAAAAGAAGGATTCAGGGAAAGTTTGTCGTAGTTAGTAAAGGGTGGTTTCGCCCGGCGGACAGATTGCCTTTTTTGTGAAAACGGAATTTATTAGGAAGCAGTATCTTTAAGAATATTTATCTACTAAAGGAGTCTATAACCTTATGATGGATCAACTAATTAAAAAAATCAGAAATGACTTAAAAGAGAACGTGGAGGAAAGTACTAAAAAAAGCTTTCAGAGATTCTTCAAGGAAGAAGTCAAGTATTATGGTGTAAAAACAGGAATAGTGGGCAAGATAGCGAATAGGTATTGGAAAGAAATTAAGAAGCTGGATAAAAAAGAAATTTTCAGCATCTTTGAAGAATTATATAAATCCGATTATACTGAAGAAGCTTTTATTGTTTCCTTTCTAGCTCCAAAATTAGTCGATGTATTTGAACCTGCTGATATTAAAATATTCAAAAGATGGATTGAAAAATACATTAACAACTGGGCCAAATGTGATGGATTTTGTAATCACACCATCGGTGATTTGATAGAAAAATATCCTGCTAGCATAAAAGAAGTTAAGAGTTGGGCGGAATCAAAAAATAGGTGGCTAAAAAGAGCTTCCGCAGTTTCTTTTATAGTTCCAGCTAAAAATGGTAAATTATTGAAAGATGTTTTCGAAATAGCCGATAAACTATTATTAGATGAAGACGATATGGTACAAAAGGGCTATGGCTGGCTTCTGAAAGAATCCAGCAGATTACATCAAAAAGAAGTTTTTGATTATATAATAAAAAATAAAAGCAAAATGCCAAGAACTGCTTTAAGATATGCTATTGAGCTAATGCCGATTGAACTTAAAGCACCAGCGATGAAAAAAGATTAGGAGGATAAGATAATATGAACCAAGAAAACAATCAATGCTGCCCGAAATTTGACCCTAAACACTACCATCAGCGGAAAGTTTCTCAGTAAAGTGTATAAATGACCATTCAAAGACACCGGAAAATGGTGCAAGGATTTTGAAAATTATGCCAAAAGCGAGGGTTTGAAGTTTAATAAAAGGTATAGTGGTCCCCTGACCCAAAGGATTTGACCCGAAATGAAAAGTAATTATAGTTTTATAGCAAGGATCTATGACCCTATTTTTTATTTAGCTCTTCAGCCAATAAGAATTGCGGTAACGAATGAGCTTTTAAAATACCAAGAGAAAGTAATTTTAGATTTATGTTGCGGCACCGGGAATCAGCTTAAATTACTTTCGAAACACGGGTTTAAAAACCTTTATGGTCTCGATAGATCCGATTCAATGTTAGAAATTGCCAGAAGAAGTGATCCCCCTATAAAGATTTATAATGAGGATGCCACAAAAACAAGTTTTAACTATGCATCCTTTGATGTAGTAATTATAAGTTTTGCACTACACGAAAAAGATAGGAACACTCAACAAGCTCTCGTAGATGAAGCGCATAGAATTATAAAAACAGATGGGGTTATGCTGGTTGTTGATTATGTTTTTGATAATCAAGCGACGAAGTTAGGTAGAATATTAATAAGTATAATTGAAAGAATAGCCGGAGGAGAGCATTATAGAAATTTTAAAAGCTACCTACAGAATAATGGGCTATTGAGTTTGATAAAAAAAGACCAATTTAAACTTATAAAGTATAGTAGAATGTCATTCGGGGCGGTAATTATATCCATATATCAAAAGGTAATTCTCTTTTAATTTGCTTTTTAATCTTGCTCTTTAGAGAGTCGGATAAGGGGTCTGGTACTTTATCAAAAGAAAATACCACCGACCGCAAACCAATGTTAAGGATGAGGACTTCTTAAAAGATGATTACCAATGATTTTTTTATCCTAATTTATTTGACTCTGTCAAAGATCTAATCTATAATTTAGGAAATTTAATATTTGAATATAGTTATTTAAAGAGACCTAGAGGCTGGGTTATCAGAATCCTTATAAAAAGCTAGAAAAAGTTGCCAATTTATTGAGCTAGTACAACAACATACGTCTCTATAATATTAGGGCATATCTTTCGATCAGGAGTAGGTATGAACAGATATTTTACAATCATCCTCAACCCAATAGCGGATAATGGAAATGCGAAGAAAAAAAAATCCTTAATAGAAGAATTCTTTTCAAAAAATGCAGCAGATTTTAAAATTATTCTTACCGAAGGAGTCGGTCATGCCACTTCCATAGCAGCTTCATATACTCAAATTCCTGACCACGTAATCGTAGCAGCCGGCGGGGATGGTACTTCTAATGAGGTAATAAACGGACTTATGTTAAATTCCAGCCAATCCGCATCATCATCAACCCAACAAAACCGTTTACAGTTTGGTGTCTTGCCCATTGGTCGTGGGAATGACTTTGCCTTTGGGGCAGGAATTCCACGCGATCTTACAGAGAGTATGCGCCTTCTTCTTGAGGGGACTATTTATCCTATAGATGTTGGGCTTATTACCGGAGGTGACTTCCCTAAGGGTCGGTACTTCGGAAACGGTGTTGGTATCGGCTTTGATGCAATTGTCGGGCTGGAGGCGGCAAAAATGAAATATCTTCATGGAGCGGCATCATATATCGTTGCAGCGATCAAAACATTGGTAGTACGCCCTAAAGCTCCAACAATCGAAATATTCTACCAAGACAGACAGCAGATAATTACTCCAGCTCTTATTTCTATTATGAACGGGAAACGGATGGGAGGAGCCTTCTTTATGGCTCCCGATGGAGATATGAGTGATGGGCTGCTTAATCTCACCATAACCTATCAGGGGACGAGAATTTCTTTGCTCAAGGCTATGATACTCTACATGAAAGGGAAACAAAGCAGGCACCAGGGTACAATTACTGACTCTGCTGAAAAAATCTCCCTGAAAGCACTTTCAGGAAGTATGACCGCTCATGCTGATGGAGAGACTATCTGTGTGGCAGGCACAACTCTGGAGATTCAGATAATTCCATCGGCACTTCAACTAATCACCAGGAGAAGGCTGGCATGACCTTAGCCGGCAGATTTATAACCTTTATAATTAGACTGCTGTTAAAAATACTTTGTAAGGTTGAAGGAGCCAAACTAGAATCTGTACCCCGGCAAGGACCTTTGCTTCTGGTGTTTAACCACATCAATTTTCTCGAAATCCCGCTCATCTATACGCTTCTACTTCCCCGCAATATCTGCGGAATTACAAAAAAAGAAACCTGGAATAATTGGTTCCTAAGGATACTGGCAAAAGCATGGGGAGCTATCCCTATTGATAGAGAAACCCCAAGCATCTCCACATTCAGAGAAGCGGGAAAAGCTCTGAAAGAGAAAAAGATCCTCTGCATTGCTCCGGAAGGGACAAGAAGTGGCACCGGGGTGCTGGCCAAAGGTCACCAGGGAGTAGTTTTTCTTACCTTACAAAATCGTGTCCCAATACTGATTGTCGCACATTACGGAGTCGAAAAATTTTGGCACAATATAAAGAGGTTGAAACGAACGCGTGTCACCTTTGTTGTTGGGAAACCCTTCATGCTGGTGAATGAAACGAAGATAACCAAGAACGTTCGTAAGGAGATGACCGATCAGGTCATGACTCGTATAGCATCCATGTTACCTGAAGGTTACCGTGGTGCATATGCAGATCTGGAGATTATTTCAGACAAGTATATCCAGTACAAAAATAAATAGAAAATAAATAGGGACACATCCCATTTTCTTCCAGAAAGCAGCGCTATCTAACCAGGCCAGCCTTAGAGGGTTTTTCCCTTTTATTCTTTTCTTCTTTCTTTTTTAGCTTTGGTAATATAAAGTCCTGATCCTTTATTTGTTTTTTTGAAGTAAGACAAAACTATTTCTGCTTCGTGAAAAGGAAGGGTGATAAAAGAAAATTTATCTAAAATCAGAATATCCTTTATATTCGCCCCTTTAATCCTACATTTATCACTAATAATATTGGCCAGTTTTTTGGGAGTTAGCCCGTCTTTTTTGCCCTTCTGAACAAAGAGTCTGGCTTTACCTTTTTTATCAACCCCAGCATCTTCAATTTGAGCGTAGCTTTTTTCATCCAGTTCGTCTCCAAAAGAATGCTGTAGAAGAGCCGCAATAATATCTTCCGGGCTGTTATTATCCAAAAGTTCTTGAGACATTTTTAGGCATTCTTTTTGAAGCCCTATTTTTATATAATCCTCAAGCGAAGCTTCAATTCTTCGTTTTTTGGTTTTTATAATCTCTTCAATTTTGGGCAATTTTGCTTTACGTATTTCGGTTTTTGCTTTTTCCCTCATATATTTGAATCTGCTGTATTCTCGCGGAGTAATAAAGGTAACCGCATTGCCTTCCTTACCTGCGCGACCAGTGCGTCCAATTCTATGTACATAGGACAGCGGATCCTGGGGAAGAGAATAATTTATAACATGGGTAAGGTCTTGAACGTCAAGTCCTCTGGCAGCAACATCAGTGGCAACCAGCACATCAATCAAATGTTTTTTAAAAGTATTCAATATTTTTTCTCTGATGTTTTGAGACATATCTCCGTGTAGAGCAGCTGCATTATAGCCACGTTTAATTAAATGATTGGCAATCGTATCAACATCAACCCTGGTTCTGCAAAAAATAAGGGCATAAAAATCTTCTTCAATATCAATAATTCGGCAAAGAGCTTCAAACTTATCTGATTCCGCAACTTCAAAATAAATCTGATCGGTCTCACTAACGGTAAGCCCTTCTTCGATTACCTTCATTACATCATATTCGCCCATATGTTTTTGGGCGATTTTTATTATTTCCTGTGGCAGGGTAGCTGAAAACAACATCGTACGTTTTATAGGAGCTGTCTTTTCCATAATAGATTCTACATCCTCAATAAAACCCATATTCAGCATTTCATCAGCCTCATCAAGAACCAGAAAAGATATTTGGTCTAATTTTAAGGTGTGCCGCTTAAGATGATCAAGTATTCTACCAGGGGTACCAACCACAATATCGACTCCTTTTTTTAAACTTCTCAACTGTACCGTTATGTCCTGCCCGCCGTAAATCGGGACAATACTTAATTGTTTTTTCCCTTTTAAGGAATAGATTTCTTCGGCTACCTGAATAGCTAACTCCCTGGTGGGAGTAAGTACTAAAGCTTGCACCGTTCTGGAATTTTCCAATAATAGTTCAATTATTGGAAGACCAAAGGCAGCAGTTTTTCCTGTTCCGGTATGAGCCTGTCCAACAATATCTTTATTTCCTTTAAGAATAGCAGGTATGGTTTTTTCTTGAATTAGTGTTGGAGATTCAAACCCTCTTAATTTAATTACTTCTAAAGTTTCTTTTGATAATCCTAAATTTTTAAAAGATTTCACAATTTTTTCCTTCTTTTTTCATTTTCAAATTAATAAACAATTTCCTATAAAAAAATTAGTATATATTAATATCTATAATTTTACAAGTTTATTTAATAAGAGGTTGGTGTCAAGAACTTGTGAGGGGTTTTTCTTACCGCTTGTATAGTATGTCCTGGACAACGCACATTATTTTGTTGACAAAATACAGTCGACAAGGTAAAATAAAAATATAGAATAATTAAATCTTTATAGAGAAGGTAAAAACCATGAAAGAGTATTTTGAAGATTTAGGAAACTATTTATCCCTTAAAGATCGAGCCTACCAGAATATAAAATTTCAGATTATAAGAGGTAATTTAAGACCGGGTACACGTTTATTGGAAGAAGAATTAGCTAAAGCCATGAGTATAAGCCGGGCTCCCATCAGAGAAGCTTTTAATAAGTTGGAAAAAGAAGGATTTGTTACTACCATTCCCCGAAAAGGAACAGCAGTTTCTAATGTTACTACTGAAATAATAGAAGATATCTTTGAAATCAGAGAAACCCTCGAAACATTGGCGGTAAAAAAATCTTTAGGGAAAATATTTATAGATGAATTAGAAAAAGTCGGGGATAATTTTAAAGAATTTATTAATAAATCTGGAAACGCTGAAAATCGCATTCAGTATTTAGTTCTGGATAAAAAATTTCATGATCTTCTTAGCCAAAATTGCGGTAATAAAAAACTTATCGAATTACTGGCTAACCTTCAGGAACAGATACATTGGTTAAGGAATATCTCTCTTAAGAGAACTACTTTTTCCGGATCAGTAAGAGAGCATCTGGCTATCATAGAAGCTTTAAAGGGAAACGACAAAAAACTTATTACTAAGACCTTACTTCAACACTTAGAAAGAGCTAAAGAGTCTTCGCTTATAGAGGTTAACTCTTGGAGTGCTACTTCTAAATAAAGGAAAGGTGAAAGGCATGGGGTCAAATCTTTATGAAGGCATGGGGTCAAATCTTTATTCTTGACAGATAGTTTAATTAACTGTCAAGAATAAAGATTTGACCCCAGTAAGTAAAATATTTAAAGGAGAGAAGGAGGGTATGATGGGTAAAAAATTAACCAAAGAGGAGCTTTTGGCAAAGGCTAATGAACCGAAGATGTTCGCCATGAAGTATCATCCGTTTTATCGGGGCAAAATAGGTGTAGAGATTAAGGCCCCGGTGAGAAGTTACCAAGATTTTGCTATCTGGTATACTCCCGGTGTAGCGGAACCCTGCCTGGACATTCAAAAAAATAAAAATAAGGTATATGAACACACCAATAAAGGAAACTTTGTTGCGGTGGTTACCGATGGGACAAGAGTCCTTGGTTTGGGGGATATAGGGCCTGAAGCAGCTCTTCCCGTAATGGAAGGTAAGGGGATGCTATTTAAATATTTGGGTGGGGTAGATGCATTTCCCATCTGTTTAAATACTAAAGACCCTGATGAGATAATTACTGCAGTTAAATGGCTTGCTCCCACTTTTGGAGCTATAAACCTTGAAGATATTGCTAAGCCAAAATGTTTTTATATTCTGGAGAGATTACAGAAAGAGTTAGATATTCCGGTCTGGCATGATGATCAGCAAGGAACAGCTCTGGTTACCTTAGCCGGGTTAATTAGTGCCTTGAAGGTAGTTGATAAAAAGATAGAAGATGTCTCCATTACTTTCATTGGCGCAGGGGCAGCAAATATGAACTGCGCCAAGTACATAATGTTAGCTGGAGCGAATCCAGAAAAAATGATCATGGTGGATAGTAAAGGGATTCTTCACCAGGGAAGAATAGAATTAAAGAAAGAGCCTACCAAATGGAATATATGTGAGAAGACGAATAAGGAGGGAAGGACGGGTGATATGAAAGAAGCTCTTAAAAAAGCTGATGTTTGTATTGCTTTATCCAAGTCTGGTCCCGGTACAATAAAGAAAGAGGAAATCGCTGGTATGGCTAAGGACGCTATTGTTTTTGTCTGTGCTAATCCTATTCCTGAAATATGGCCCTGGGAAGCAAAAGAGGCAGGAGCAAGAATTGTAGCTACTGGTCGTTCCGATTTTCCTAATCAGGTGAATAATTCTCTTGGATTTCCTGCTATGTTTAGGGGTGCTTTGGATGTGGGTGCAAGAAGTATAACCGATGAAATGTGTATTACTGCAGCAAGGGCTATATCTAATTATGCAGAAGAAAGGGGATTGAATGAAGAATATATAATTCCCACTATGGGAGAAACAGAGATGTTTATTCAGGAAGCAGTAGCCGTAGGCTTGAAGGCCATAGAGCAGGGAGTAGCCAGAATAAAGAGGAGTAAGGAGGAGTTAAGAGAACTTGCTTCTTCAGCTATAAAAAAGTCCCAGGGGATTACCAAACTTCATATGGAAAAAGGTTTTATTCAGCTTCCTCCAGAATAAAAAATTGTAAAATGAGGAAAAGGAGATAGATAAATGCGCAAGATAGAGGCGGAAAGAATTAAAAAGAAGGTTAAGGAGTTATTTTTAAGAGCAAATTACCATATCGGAGAAGATGTTTTAACTGCGCTAAAAGAAGCACGAGAAAGGGAGGTTTCAGAGATTGGTTGTTCAGTGCTGGATATGTTAATCGAGAATTACAAAATAGCTTCAGGGGAAGAGATTGCTATCTGCCAGGATACAGGTTTAGCTGTTTTATATGTGGAGCTGGGTCAGGAGGTTTATATCATAGGGGGAAATTTCCGGGAGGCAGTTAATGAAGGAGTTAAGGAAGCTTATATGGAAGGATATTTAAGGAAATCTATGGTAGATGACCCGGTATTTGCCCGAAAAAATACGGGAACGAATACCCCAGCGATTATATATACCGATATTGTTCCTGGAGATAAGATTAAATTTATGGTTACTCCTAAGGGATTTGGCAGTGAGAATATGAGTGCCTTAGCTATGATGACACCTGCGGATGGACCAGAGAGAATTAAAAATTTTGTAGTAGATACTATAAAGAAGGCTGGTCCTAACCCTTGTCCACCCACTATCGTAGGTGTAGGTATTGGGGGGACTGCAGATCAGGCTTTGGTTATCGCTAAAAAGGCACTTTTTCGTAAAATTGGAGAACACCATCAGGATGAACGATACGCCCAGATGGAAAAGGAGATTTTAGAACAAATAAACAATTTAGGAATTGGACCTGCGGGTTTAGGCGGAAGAACTACAGCGTTGGCAGTAAATATTGAATATACTCCTACGCACATTGCTGGTTTGCCGGTAGCGGTGAATGTTTGCTGTCACGCAGCTCGTCATGCAGAAGGGATTTTGTAAAGGAGGATGAGAAATGACAAAAATTGTAAAGATTGTTACTCCGTTAACGGATGAGGTGGTTTCTAATTTAAAAGCGGGAGATATGGTAAGTATTACCGGGTATATATACACCGGTAGAGATGCAGCACATAAACGGTTATTCTCTCTTCTGCAGAAAGGAGAAAAGTTACCCCTTGAGATTAGGAATCAGATTATTTACTATGTTGGTCCAGCTCCTGCTAAGCCTGGTTATGCTTGCGGTTCTGCCGGTCCAACTACAAGTTATCGCATGGATCCCTATGCTCCAGCGCTCCTCGATAAAGGACTTAAGGGGATGATTGGTAAAGGACTTCGTTCTAAGGAAGTAATTGAGAGTATGAAAAAGAATAACGCAGTTTATTTTCACGCTGTTGGTGGGGCGGCAGCTCTCATTGCTAAAAGCATAAAGAAATCAGAGGTTGTAGCTTATGAAGATTTAGGTGCAGAGGCTATTCACCGTTACTACGTGGAGGATTTTCCAGTAATTGTAGTGATAGATTCGGCAGGAAATAATTTTTATGAGACGGAACCGCCCAAGTACGCTAAATAAATTTGTAAAATAGTCTAATAAGGAGCAATAGGTAATCTTCCCTTAAAGAGAAAAAAACAAAAACATAGGATTAGAGGAAAAAAAGATACTTTTAGAAAAGCTAACTATTACAGTAAGGAGGAAAAAATGACTAAAGTAGAAGATTATGATATGCCTGAGGAGCTCTATTATCACCAAGAACATATGTGGGCAAAAGTGGAAGGAGATAAAGTTAAAGTGGGTTTAAGCGATTTTTCTCAGAAACTTGCCGGGGAGATAAGTTATATTGAAATGCCTGAAGAAGGAGGCCAGGTAAATCAGGATAAAGTGGTGGGTAGGTATGAGACAGGAAAATGGTTAGGCAAGATATATGCCCCCGTTTCTGGTGAGGTAATAAGTATAAATGAAGATGCTGAGGATGACCCTACCCTGATCAATAAGGACCCTTATGGTGAGGGATGGATTTTTGAGATGAAGATGAGTGACTCTGCCGAGCTTGCTAATTTAATGAAGGGAGAAAAGGCGGTGGAGTGGTTAAAGGGAGAAATCACCAAACATGAAAGGGGGAAAAATAAGTAATGTATCTATTTAATTTAGATAAACTTCCCGGGCAGCAATCCATGCTTTTTTTCCACCTTCTTGCCCGGATGGGAATAGAAGCTTTGGTGTTGGTTTCTCCGAAAATTCCTTTAGCAAGCATAGGATATTTTCAGAATGCTGAAGAAGAAGCAGACCTCCAATTTTGCAAAAAGGCAAATATTCCAGTGATGAGGAGAGAAGTAGGAGGAGGCTCTACCTATCTGGATGAAAATCAGATATTTCATCAAGTAATTATCAGGAGAGACCATCCCCTATTCTCTCGAAAGATAAGTGAAAATTATGAGAGATTTTCTTTTCCAGTAATAGAGACTTATAGAGAGTTTGGAATTGAGACAAGTTTTCGTCCGGTAAACGATATTCTTACTAAAGAGGGAAAAAAGATTACTGGTGAAGGAAGTGGAGATATTGGAGATTGTTTTGTTTGGGTGGGAGGAATTCTCTTAGATTTTGATTACCAGGTAATGAGTAGAGTATTAAAAGTACCTGAGGAAAAATTTAGAGATAAAATATATAAAAGTATGCAAGATAATTTAACTACCATGAAGAAAGAGCTGGGGGAGATTCCTCCTCGAGAAGAGATTAAATCTGTTTTAATTGAGAAATTTGAGAAACTTTTTGGAAAGCTGGAGCCGGCGGACCTCACTCCCCCCATGATTAAAGAAATGGAAAAGTTGGAAAAAGAATTTACTTCCCCGGCTTTTCTTTTTAAAAAGACACCAAGAATACAGAAGGGTGTAAAGATAAGGGAAGGAGTGGAGATTATTTACGGGATACACAAAGCAAAAGGTGGATTGATAAGAGCTATTCAAGAAGTAAAAAAAGAGAGGATAAAGGAGATCAGTCTTTCAGGTGATTTTACCCTTTATCCCAAAGATTGCCTGGAAGAATTAGAGGGAAAATTAAAAGGGGAGATCCGTAAAAAAAAGTGGTTAAACTCTAAAATAGATGAGTTCTATGATAAGGAGAAAGTTCAATCTCCCGGTGTTAACTCAGAAGATTTTTTAAAAGCAATGAAAGTGGAGGAGTAGAGATGAAGACGGAAATTTCTATTAAGAATATCAAAAGTAAATTTTTAGACAAGGTAGAAGAATTAAGCGAAGAGAACATTTATACTTGTTATCAGTGCGGGAAATGTTCTGCCGGATGTCCCAGTATATCAGAGATGGATATATCTCCCGGTGAGATTATTCGTCTGGTTCAACTGGGTCAGGAAAAAGAAGTTTTAGATTCTAAAACGATCTGGATTTGTGCTTCCTGCTTTACTTGTGTTACCCGCTGTCCTAAAGGAGTAGATTTAGCAAAAATTATGGAAGCTCTCAGGCAGATTACTCTCAGGAAAAATGTTGATTATGTTAGTCCATTGTCTATTCCTAAGGAAGTGCTCTCTCAAGTTCCTCAAATAGCTTTGGTTAGTTGTCTCCGTAAATTTAGTGCTTGATTTAAGTTTATTTTATGAAAGGTGCAAAGATGAAAATCTCTTATTTCCCAGGATGTACCCTGAAAACAATGGCAAAAAATTTTGAAGATTCGGCAATAGCTTCCTTATCTTTTTTGGGTCTAGAGATGGTGGAGCTCCCACGATGGAATTGTTGTGGAACAGTCTATTCCTTAACTTCTGATGATTTAATTCATCAGGTAGCTCCTATTCGTAATCTCATTCGGGTTAAAGAAGCGAGAGATACCCGGGTGGTGGCTCTTTGTTCTATGTGTTATCATACCTTAAAAAGAGCAAATAAATTAGTAAAAGAAGATAAAGAAAAATTGGATAAGCTTAATAATCTTATGTACCGAGAAGATGTGAAATATAATGGAGAAGTTGAAGTTTTGCATCTTTTAGAGATTTTAAAAAATGAAGTAGGTTTTAACCAGGTTTCCAGGAAAGTAAAGATGCCTCTTAAGGGGTTAAAGGTAGCCCCTTATTATGGTTGTTTGCTTTTACGCCCTGCGGAGGTGGGGTTAGATGATCCTGAAAGTCCTACTATTTTAAAGGATTTCTTGGAGTCCGTGGGTGCGGAAGCAATTGATTATCCTTATGAAACAGAGTGTTGCGGCTCCTATCATACTGTAGTAAATATAAATCTGGTTGTTGAACGGGCTCACGATATTTTGAGCTTCGCTATTAGTCAGAAGGCAGAAGCGATTGTTTTAAGCTGTCCCTTATGTGGCTTTAATTTAGATCATCGGCAAAAAGAGATAAAAGAGAAGTTTTCAGATTTTAAAAGTATACCAGTATTCTATTTTACTCAGCTTCTAGCCCTTTCTTTGGGTCTTGATGAAAAAGTTTGCCGCTTTGAATTAAATTTTATTGACCCTCGTCCTTTGTTAAAGAGTAAACATTTAATAGGTGAAGTGTAAAATGAGTAGAATAGGTGTTTTTATTTGCCACTGTGGTTTAAATATTGCCGGTACAATAGATGTAAAAAAAGTAGTTAAGCTGGTAAGTGATTATCCAGAGGTTGTTTATGCTACTGATTATATGTATATGTGTTCTGACCCCGGTCAGGATATGATAAAGGAAATGGTTAAAGAGAAGAAACTGGATGGTGTAGTGGTAGCTGCCTGTACACCTACGATGCATGAGACGACCTTCCGTAATACCATAGCTTCCGTGGGACTAAATCCTTATAGGGGTGAGATTGCCAATATAAGAGAACAATGTAGCTGGGTACACCAGAACCATAAGGAGGTAGCTACAGAAAAAGCCGTAAAGATTATTGAAGCTACTATAGAAAAATTGAAGTTAAATATGCCTCTCCTTCCTCTAAGTGTTCCCGTTACTAAAAGAGCTCTGGTTATCGGAGGGGGAATAGCTGGTATTCAAGCCTCCTTAGATATTGCTGATAGTGGGTATGAAGTTATCCTGGTAGAGAAAAACCAGTCAATTGGAGGGCATATGCTTCAACTCTCAGAGACTTTTCCTACCCTTGATTGTCCACAATGTATTGCTACTCCAAAGATGGTACAGGTTGGTCAGCATCCAAAGATAAAGCTTCTCGCTTTTTCGGAAGTAGAAGAAGTCTCCGGTTATGTGGGAAATTTCCAAGTGAAAATTAGAAGAAAAGCCTCTTTTGTTGACTGGGATAAATGCACCGGCTGTGGTCTCTGTATGGAAAAATGTCCGGCGAAAGTGCCTTCAGAATTTAATGAGTTTTTGGCTAAAAGAAAAGCTATTTATACTTTATTTCCCCAGGCTGTTCCTAATAAACCGGTGATTGATAGTAATAATTGCCTTTATTTCACTAAAGGAAAGTGCAGGATCTGTGAGAAGAATTGCTCTCTAAAAGCTATTAATTTTGAGCAAAAGGATTCTTTGGTTGAAGAAAAGGTAGGAGCAATTATTGTAGCTACCGGTTATGACCTTATGAATAAAGCAGAAGTTGGTGAATATGGATACGGAAAATATAAGGATGTTATTGATAGCTTACAGGTAGAGAGGCTTCTTGCCCCTGCTGGTCCTACAGAAGGCATACCTTATAGACCATCCGATGGCAAGATTCCTAAAGAGGTGGTATTCATTCAATGTGTGGGCTCTCGAGACCCAGAGCATTATTATCCCTACTGTTCCAAGATATGTTGTATGTATACTGTGAAGCAGGCTATGCTTTATAAACATGCAGTTCCTGATGGTCAGGCGTATGTATTTTATATGGATGTTCGATGCAATGGAAAAGGGTATGAAGAATTTCTTCAGAGAGGAATAGAAGAAGATCGTATTCTTTATTTAAGAGGCAGAGTTTCTAAAATATTCAAAGATGGAGATAAAATCAAAGTCTGGGGAGCGGATACGCTAACCGGAAGAAAGATTGAGATTTCGGCAGACCTGGTTGTTCTGGCTATGGCTATGATCCCCAGTAAGGGGGCAAAAAAGTTAGCTGAAAAATTAAGGCTGGCAACAGATGATTATGGCTTCTTAACCGAAGCTCACCCTAAACTTCGTCCGGTTGAAAGTCTTACCGCCGGCTATTTCCTTGCTGGCGCTGCTCAGGCACCAAAAGATATTCCTGAAACTGTTGCTCAGGCATCCGGAGCAGCAAGTAAGGTAGACAGCCTTTTCTCTAAGGATGAGTTATACCATGAACCAATTATAGCCAATGTTGACGAGGAAGTCTGTGTGGGATGTGGCAATTGCGTAAATATTTGCGCTTACGATGCCGTTGAGCTTGATTTAAAAACAAAAAAAGCCAAGGTTAATCCAATTATTTGTGAGGGATGCGGTGCTTGTAGTGCTGCCTGCCCTTCGGGAGCAATGCAGCAGAATAATTTTAGCAAAAGACAAATATTTGAAATGGTAAATATTTTTACTGTTTAAAGTAAGGGGTGATCAAATGGAAGAAAAAACTCCATCTCAAAAGGCGAAAATGATATCTTTATATATTATGGGTAAGAAGTATGAGGTGCCCGAAGGATCAACTATTATGGGGGCTTTAGAATATGCAGGATATCAATTGAAACGGGGCTGTGGTTGCCGAGAGGGATTTTGTGGCGCTTGCGCTACTGTTTACCGAACTACGGACGACTATAAAATAAAGACGGGATTAGCTTGTCAAACTGTAGTTGAGCCAAATATGTACCTTGCTCAAATTCCCTTTTTCCCGGCAAATAAAGCTCTATATGATCTAGATGAATTAGAGCCTTCTATTTCTACTTTTCAGGAAATATATCCGGAAACTTTCCGCTGTGTAAGTTGCAATACTTGCACTAAAGCTTGTCCTCAAGATTTAGAAGTAATGGATTATATTCAGGCGCTAATACGTGGTGATATTGCTCAAGCAGCGGATTTATCCTTTGATTGTATAATGTGCGGTTTATGTGCTGCTCGCTGTCCTGCGGAAATAGTTCAGTATAATATAGCTGTACTGGCCAGAAGACTTTACGGAAAATACTTATCTAAAAAGGGTGAATATCTGGAGAGCAGATTAAAGGAGATAAAGGAGCACAAATACGATAAGGAGATAGAAGAGTTTATGCATATGGATAGGGAGTCTTTTAAAAAGAAGTATTATGCCAGAGATATAGAAAAAATGTAAAGAGGGTGAAAATAAATGTATCCAGAATATATGCAAGAATCTTTAAAGTTAATAGAGAAAACAAGACCAGAGAGACTTAAAAAATCATTATCCGGAGAAAAGGTTTTTACTCCCATGACGGATGCAGAAAGAGGTGAAGTCTTAACTAAGTTCCATCCCGATTATCAAGCAGATGCAAGGCAAAAAATAAGGATCGGTCCTAATAGAGGCGAGAATATTACCTCAGAAGTTGCTGATCTTTTAGAATCCCATTCTCGTATAAATCCTGATGATTTCGACCTTTCCAGAGTAGATTATGATACCGATGTTCTGGTTATTGGTGGTGGTGGTGGTGGTGCCGGAGCAGCTCTTTTAGCCAGAGAGAATGGAGCCAAGGTTATTATAGCTACAAAACTGCGTATCGGAGATGCGAATTCAATGATGTCTCAAGGAGGGATTCAAGCATCGGTGAATCCCAACGATTCTCCTGCTATTCACTATTTAGATGCCTTAGGGGGAGGACACTTTGATAACAAGCCCGATCTGGTAAGAGCTCTGGTAATGGATGCTCCTTTAGTAATAAAGTGGCTTGAAGAGCTCGGGGTAATGTTTGATAAGGATTCCGATGGAAATATGGTGACTATGCTGGGGGGAGGATGCTCCAGAAAGAGAATGCATTCGGCAAGAGACTATACCGGTGCTGCTATTATGAGAGTTTTAAGAGATGAGGTAAAAAATCATCCCGAAGATATTCAAGTAGTAGAGTTTTCTCCTGCCATTGAGCTTTTGATGGATGAGAGAGGGCAGGTTGCTGGAGCAATTCTCTATAACCTGGAGACAGAAGAATACATTATGGTAAGGGCGAAATCTACTATTATTGCTACTGGTGGATTTGGGAGGTTACATATAAAAGAGTTTTTTACTACTAACCATTATGGAGCTACAGCTGATGGATTAGTTCTTGGATACCGAGCAGGGGCAAACCTTTTGTATATGGATTCTGTCCAATATCATCCTACCGGAGCCGTTTATCCGGAGCAGATATTAGGTTTTCTTATTACCGAGAAGGTGAGGACAATGGGTGCTCAACCGGTGAATAAATTCGGAGAATTATTTGTTTTCCCTCTTGAGCCAAGAGATGTTGAATCATCTTCCTTTATAAGGGAATGTACCGAGAGGGGAAAGGGGATTACTACTCCTCATACCGGAAGAGTGGGTATATGGCTTGACTCGCCCCTTATTGAGCTTATAAATGGCGAGGGAGCTATTCAAAAGCAGCTTCCTGCTATGTATAGACAATACAACCGATTCGATATTGATATTACTAAAGAACCTATGCTTGTTTTTCCCACTCTGCATTACCAAAATGGAGGGCTGGAGATAAATGATAAGTGTGAGACAAAATTACCTAACCTTTATGCAGCCGGTGAAGTCTCAGGTGGAGTCCATGGGAGAAATAGACTGATGGGAAATTCTGTTTTAGATTACAATGTTTTTGGTAGGAGGGCAGGTATTGCTGCTGCTTTAAATGCTAAAGAGGTAAAGCTGGGTAAACTCACTTTGAATCATGTAAAAAGATATGAAAGAGAACTTCAAGAAGCGGGTATTCATACCGATAGAATTTCTCCTATGCTATTACCTAATTATACTCCACCCGAAGTGAGAGCTCGTCAACTTACCGCTCATTATGAAGGAACTTTAAGATAGGGGAGGGTTTTAAGATGGAGAAAAATATTGGCGCGGTAATGGTGGTTGGTGCTGGAATTGGCGGAATTCAGGCTTCCTTAGATTTAGCAGAATCCGGATTTAAAGTATACTTAGTTGATAAAAAGCCCGGTATTGGCGGAGTAATGGCTCAGCTGGACAAAACTTTTCCAACTAATGATTGTTCAATGTGCATTCTTTCTCCCAAGCTTTTAGGAAGCGGAAGAAATCAGAATATTGAGATTATGAGTTACACGGAAATAGAAAAGGTGGAAGGCGAGGCGGGAGATTTTAAAGTTGCCTTAAGGAAAAAGCCTCGGTATATAGACCTGGATAAATGTACCGGCTGTGCCGAGTGTGCAGAAAACTGTCCGGTAGAAGTTTTAAGTGAGTTTGAGGAAGGCTTAGCCCAAAGAAAAGCCGTTTATCGATTATATCCTCAGGTAGTTCCCAATGTTTTTACCATAGAAAAGAACGAAAATAAACCTCCCTGCAGATTGACCTGTCCAGCAGGGGTAAAGGTGCAGGGTTACCTTGACTTAATTTCACAGGGTAAATTTAAGGAAGCTTATGAGTTAATTAGAGAAAGAGTCCCTTTTCCGGGAGTTTTGGGTCGTATCTGTCATCATCCCTGTGAGGAGAAGTGCAATCGCAAAGATTTTGATAAACCATTAGCTATTGCCTCTTTAAAAAGATTCGTGGCTGATTATGTAGTTGAACATCAAGAAGAACTTCTCTCTTCCAAAAAAGACGAAGAAAAGGAGCCTAAAGAGCCTCTAAAAGTTAGAGAGGAAAAAGTAGCCATTATTGGAGCAGGGCCAGCAGGGCTAACTGCTGCTTATGATTTAGCGAATTTAGGTTATATGGTTACTGTATTTGAAGTTCAAAGCTCACCCGGAGGGATGATGTATTCAGGAATTCCCGGATATCGTTTGTCTAAAGAAGTTCTTAAAGGGGAAATTAAACAGATTGAAGAGGCGGGAGTAAAGATCCTTCTTAATACTCCTATTCGCTCTAAGGAGGAGTTTGAGAAATTAAGAGAGGATTATCAGGCGATATTTATTGCTATTGGGGCCCAAAGAAGTAAGAAGTTAAGAGTGGAGGGTTCAGATTTAAAAGGTGTACTTTATGGAATAGAATTTCTTAAAGATGTCAATATAGAAAAAGAGGTTACTGTAGGAGAAAGGGTAGCGGTCATTGGTGGAGGAAATGTAGCTATTGATGTAGCTCTATCCTCGCTGAGA
>Ga0315289_10002402_pt1 | contig 28692 bp, 47 predicted proteins | sample YL17G11_40_MG_FD_203452 | JGI IMG/M metagenome (GOLD analysis project Ga0315289, IMG submission 203452) | Sediment microbial communities from Yellowstone Lake, YNP, Wyoming, USA - YL17G11_40 | ecosystem: Environmental > Aquatic > Freshwater > Lake > Sediment | place: USA: Wyoming | collected... | reverse complement strand
AAAGAAGCGGTTAAACTATTTGAAATGCTTGATGAATTGAAACAAAAAGAATATATTGGAGAAGGGGAGATAGACCAAAATAAGAATATAGTTATTTTCAAAACAAAAGAAACCCGGGTAAGATGAAGAAACAAACAACTGATGAACCAACCTGTAGTAATCCAAAACATCAGAAATTATATTTAGCATATAAGTATTGCTGTGTAAAATGTGTTGGAAAGAATAAACCTTGCAAGTATTGCAGACATAATGTTTATTTTTGCACAATATGCAAGAAGCCAGTTAAGATGATTGGGGGAATGTATTATTATGTGGGGAAGAAATGAAACATAAACTAAAACTATGGCTATGGCGTTTGGGTATGATAAATAAAGACGATAGATGCCCATTCTGCAAGAAACCGTTAATGCCACATGGTTTTGAAACGCTGACAACAAAACAAACATGGACTTGCCCTGATGATGAATGTGAATTCAATGAAAAAGAAGAGAAAATCTGGCATCCATCTACGCAAGGCACGAAACCAGCAATGTGCAGGATGCAGGGATTATAAGATGAAAAAATCAAAACATAAGAAAATTAGCAAGGAAGAACTATCTTACATAGATGGATATTTGAAAGGTCAAGAAGAAACAACCCTCAATTTGGCAGAAGTTTCAGATGAATTGAAAAAGCTTATGGATGCCACAATAATTGTTGGAATTATGTATGCATTAATAATAGGTATTTTTTTGATTCAGATCCTGATAAAATGAAATCTTATAAATGCAAATTATGCAGTTTCGGTGGAACAAGGAAAGGCGTTAGAAAACATATAGTAGAATATCATAAAATCAAGGGAAAACCGAGAAATATTGATAGAAGCCATGCTGATTCGGATATAACTCCATTATGCATTGGAACTGAAATCTGAAGAAATCACTTAAAAATAAGTTTATTTGCATCTATCCATCCTTCTTGTTGTGAGCTTGGAATTCGGATATATGCCTTTTTTCCAACAACATCAATGACGATAATCGCTTCGCCTTTATAATAGGCGGTTTTTATAGTAGATTTTTTTCCAATTAATGCTCTATGAAAATTCTGCAATCTTTTTTCGTAATTGCATTTTGGGCAATAAGTTAAATCATGTTTTGTCCCACACCTTCTACATCTTGAGAAAATCATTTTATCCTGTCAAATATTTTGATATTTTTCTCGGATGATGCGGGCAAGAATATTTCTTGCATGAATGGCATCTTGGATGAACCTTATGGATTATTCCAGATCCTCTTGTTGGTCCGTAATATCCTGTTGCCACTCTGCAAACCGCATAAGGATTATATTTCATATATCCATATCTCTTCATAGTCGCCTTGCCGACTTTCTTAACGCATTTTATGAACTTTTTTGGCATTTTATTTTATTCTTTTCCTCCTATAATATCTATATCCTGTCGAAAATCTATTTATACCACAAATAGAACAAACTTGAGATCCTAACATATATTTCATCCATTTATGTTTATGTCTTTTCATTTTATCTATCTCCTTTCATCTTACAGGACATCCTTTTTTATGATAGTTATGTCCCCCACAAATTTCGCAATATTCCCCATAAGGCATTAATTCCTTAAGAGTAATTCCATATTTAAATTTCTTTTTCCTTTTCGGCATTTTTATCTACCCCCTTTCATTTGCATTCGTCGTTTTGTAGATGGATGCTCCTTTCGCAAATGCAGATACATCCTTCTGATATATCTCCTATCTCCTTTTAATACAATTTTCATATTTTTCAAAGCAATTTATTATTTATTAAAATATATTAAAAAGAAAAAGCGGGGCAAAAAGCCCCGAAATTAAAAAATCCAAAACAAGGCAATTATCTACTTACATAGGTACTCCGCCTCCGCCAGCTCTTGGCAGGACAGCGAATACAATTGCAAGCAGAATACCTACGATGGCTAATATCACTATGATTGGCAGCCATGTTGGTATTTTCTTCATTGCAGTGATTGTGTCATTTACTCCGCCTTCAGCTGCAGATCCAGCAGTCATATTTGCCATGAATTCCTCAAGAACAAGGAATCCAATGCCTAATAGGATGCCTACAGTGACGAGTGTGATTACAATCGCTTGCAAATTGCCTAATTGTCCTTTCTTTGACAATAAGCTTTCCATTATTTTATTATACATACCCCCTTTCAATCAGTTGTTGAAAAGGCAATAAAAAGCCATTTAATAAAATATTTTAAAAAACATTTAAAATCAGTTAAAAATTATATATTTTAATAAATCAAAAAAATCTATGATTTTTATGTCTCCAAAGCCTCTTATCATAAGATATATTGCCCCTTCTCTTGACAATGAAATAAAGAACCTGATTGAAACAATCAAAAAGTCTTTTGGGAGGGAAATTGGATACAAGCAGGCAACAAAAGTTTATGCAAGCTTGAGCCAGGCAAGAAGCCAAAGGCTTCAGCTTATGCTGACTGCAAAAAAATTAAATGAGATATTAGGGGCGGCAGATTATGATTAAAAAATTAAAATTTAAAAAATTAAAAAGCAAGAAAGGCGATCTCCCAAGCCTTATTATAATGATTTTTATAGTTTTTGCGCTTGCCGTTGGCGGCATTTTATTCTCAATAGTTTCAAATGAGATATTTAGCGGGATGAAGGAAATCCCTGAAATCAATCAAAGCAGCAATGCTGTTGAGGCAATCGACGCTGTCAATAATGGGGCTACTGGATGGCTGGATTTTCTTTTCTTTTTCTCGTTAATAGCTCTTTCAATAGGGCTTATAATATCCTCAATTTATATTGATGTTTCTCCTGCAATAACAATGATTTTTGCAATTCTATGGATTCTTGCGATATTTATAGCTGGAATAATGTCAAATGTATTCGCAGAAATAACTGGAGAAACAGAAATTGCGCAAATGACAGAGCAATTCACCTTGACAAAGACAGTAATGCCAATTATGCCATTTGTCATTTTTGGCATAGGAATAATCGTAATTGCCGTGCTTTATGGAAAGCCACATGCAGGGACAGGAGGAATATGAAAATGAAACTTCCAAAACACGCATGGATTCTTGCAATTGTTTTAGCTCTGATTATCATAATCCCAGATGCTTCTGCTTTATCCTATAAAACTTATGATTCCGAACATAGTCTTGTTGTTATAAGAAGCCTTCCATTTTTCCAGAAGATGGCTGAAATTCAGCTCATTGAGAATACTTATCAATGCGATGAAAACTGTTATGCTATAATTAAAATACATCCTTATTGGGATATAAACAAAAAAGATGCCGAGAAATTCATATTTGAGTTCTTTGAAATCCCATCAAATAAAAGAATAGATGAAATTCCAGATGCCAATTTGAAAGAGGTTTCATTAAAAATAGTGAATGATGATTTGGAGCTCGTCGAATATGAGCCCCAGAATTTCCAGAAAGGCAAGGACATATTTTTAAGGCTTGAAGGGAAGAAAAATCCAGCAAAATCTGTAGAATGGATACCAACATTTTTAGGGCAGAGAATAACTGAGTGGGCATTGTGGTCAGCGTTTAATAATTCTTTGACTGCTGAGAATTTAACATTTATTGGGGGAAGTCAGAATATAACAAGATATCTTTCGATTTATAAAAACGCCAATGTGGGTTATGGGAGTATGAGTTTAAATGGATATAATTCAAGTAATTATACTTTTTTTGAAAATGATTCTTCCTCTGCAACTGTTGCATATGGCAATGATTGTCATTCGAGTTATCCATGTGAAAATGCGAATGATAGTAATTGGGATACTTCTGCTACACCAAAACCCACCGGTGGAGATTATAATGTATATGAGAATTTTACAAAACCCACCGGTCTTATTAATATTAATTTCACTGTAAAGGTTATGGAAATGGAGTCTAATTGCAATACAACAATATATTGTTATAATAATACTGATTGGAAATTTGTTTATTATACAAGTGTATGTCAAAATTATGCTGGTAATCCTGGAAACATTTATGGAAACATTTCTGTAAGTTTGCCTAATGATTGTTTGAATAACATAATCCAGATGAAAACTTATACTCGAGGTGGTGGAGGAATGGTTGGTCAATGGTATTATGAAGGAAAAATATCTGGTGATTTGCCAAATGGGATTTCGTTATATCCAACCAATCCATATCTTGAAATCGGAACTCCTGATGGAATAAGAGAATGGAATCATACTGGAGAATTAAATGAAACAAATTCTCCACAGAATATATCAGATTTTTCATCAAAACTTAATTCAGTATTAAGCACTTGCTCCTGCACAGGCTGTTCTCTCGATGCCAATAACTGCACAATCCCATTCCTATTCCATTCAGACACCGCAGGAATTTTGAGATATTATAATATAAATATAACAACATCAGAGGCAATAACGACAACGCAGAATTATCCAGCAAATGGATATAGCACATCATCATCCTCACAATCTTTTTCATGCAATACAACAGCAAATAGCCTTACAAATGAAAATGTTACTTTATATATTTGGAATGCGATAAATTCAACAGTTTATCAAAATACAATAAATCTTGATACCCAATCATTTAATTCTTCTGTTTGGTCAGTAAACTTGCCTTATTCTAACATTTTCAAATGGAATTGTTTTGCACAAGGGATGGCTTATGATAATACTTTATATTCAGATTGGGGGAATTCAAATTATACTATCACTTTAGAGGTAACTCCCCCTTTAGTTTCTATAACTTATCCAATTGCAACAAATTATACAATTAATGTTTCAGCATTAAATTATACTGCCAGTAGCATTGATTTGCAGGCATGCTGGTACAGTCTGAATTACGGACAGACAAACACAACAATAACATGCGGGCAGAATGCCACTGGCTTGACAAGCACTGAGGGAAGCAACACATGGACAGTTTGGGTTAATGATACTTATAATAATCAGGCTGTTTCAAATGTGACTTTTTTTAAAGATACAGTTTATCCTTCTATTAATTATATATCTCCAACACCCATTAACAATTTTAATACTACAAATAGAAATTTTACTGTCACCATTGGCATTACAGAATCCAACTTGAATAATATTACATTTAGACTTTATAATTCTTCACAAAGTTTGATTAATGAAAGTTTGGGGATTAATAGTTTATGTTATCAAGAAACTGCAAATCAATCTACAGTTGGGGATGGCAATTGTGGATTGAATTATACTGGGACTTATCAAATTGAAGAGGGATGGTCAAGTTTAGATGCTATAGATGGAAATTGGGCAACTTCTGCATATGATGATAGTGGCATAATTTATGTAAATTATACAAAACCCGCATTTGCGTATGATGCAACTTGGGAAATTAAAAGAAGAGACTCTGGTGTTATGTTAAATTTAAGCATTCCATTAAGTTGCTGGAATTATAATCCAAATAAATTGATTTTGGGATTTAAGTCAACATATCTTGGTGATTTTCCTTATCCAGAGAGTAATACTTGGTGGTGTTATAATGGAACTTGGGCAACACTTTCCACAGAAAGTTGCACATATTGTCCTGATGGCATGAGAACTATTTATGAAGAAGCAATAATTTGGAATACTACATCTTATTCCCAAACTTATTTAAATCTTTCAGATGATAAATATTATTATAATGCAACTGCAATAGATATTTTTAACCATCAAAATAGCACAGAAACAAGAAGTATAACTATTGATAACATCCCCCCTGCATTAAATATTATAATTCCTTCAAGTAATCAAGTATTTGCTTCAAATCTTAGCATCCCATTGAATTATTCTGTTAGTGATAGTGGAGCGGGGGTTGGGTCTTGCTGGTATAATATTGATTCTCAACCAATTAATAATTTAGTAAATTGTCAGAATACAACATTCAACACATCAATTGCAAATCATATTTTGTATTTATATGCCAATGATACTGCTGGAAACATTAATAGCACAAATGTTAATTTTACAGCAGTAAATCTAAATTACAATTATAATCAAACATATAATCCAGGACCAGTTTTTGAATTGACATCTCAGACATTCATATCAGTAATACAAATTCCTCCATCTTGGTCTGTAGTTCCTAAATTTATTTATGATAATGTCAATTACACTTCTGGAATAAGTATTTTGATAAATGATACAATAAGGACATTCAGCAAGACAATTATAGTGCCACTTGCCAATTATGATAATGAAAATAAATCATTTTACTGGCAGTATAATGTAACTTCTCCTTATAATACAACAATAGAGAATACAATAGCACATAATCAGACACTAACATTGATTTCATTTCAATTATGTAACGAATCAATATCAAACACTTCAGTCATAAATTTCACAACAAGAGATGAAATAACCGGACTTGTGATAAATGAGACAGACTTTTCAGGCACATTCAATTTTGGCAGGGAATATTCTTTTGATATCAATAATGATACTGATGGCAAATTTAATTTCTGTATTTCTCCTTCTTATGCAAGCATAACTTCAGATTTGACATCAGATTATGGCAAGGATGGATATACTCCAAGAACATATTATCTTAATGATGCTGTCCTTGACAATATAACAAATTCTGTTGATTTGTTCCTTTTTTCAGATACAGAAGCTGTCAAGTTTTATTTTACAGCGTGGCTTGGGACAGCAAAATTGCAGAATGCTGTGATTTCAGTATCGAAATATTATCCTGGAGAAGGAGTTTATAAGACAATCGGAGTCAGGGAAAGCGATACAAGTGGAAATTTCATCGAATATCTTGAGCTTGACAAGCAATATAGATTCTCAGCAGTCAAAGACGGGACATTTATAGGGACATTGGATATAACAGCATATTGTACAGCAACCCCATGCGAGATAAGGCTGCAATATTCTCCAGCATCTGCTGATTTCTGGCAGGAATATGAGAACTATTATGATACAGATATAGTCTATAATTTTGATTGGGATCCAGATACTGCCCAGATATCATATGCATTCACTGATTTGACGGCGACATCGCAATATTCAAGGCTTGTTGTTTATCTTGTAAAATACAATCAGACAAGCTTTTCTGTATGCGACAAGACTCTTGAATCAACTTCAGGGACTATAACCTGCAATGTTTCTGATTATATGCCTGCGCAATTCCAGGCAAAGGCATATATCTCAAGAAGCCCTGACAAGCTCGTTGATATTTACAATATAGCTTTTTCAGGATTAAGGGAAGCATTCAAGAATACCGGTGGGCTTGGACTGTTTATCAGCCTTATCTTCATAATAACTGTGGGGCTTATCGGTGCATGGAATCCCCCGGTTGGCATTGCTTTTGCATTGCTCGCATTCTATATCAGCTATACGATAGGAATACTTGAGCTTTCAATCACATCTGTCATCGCCGTCATAATACTTGGCGGAATAATCATTGTCAAAATGAGGAGCTGAAATAAAAAAATAACATGAAACCATCAGCATATATAATCGCAATATTGATGATATCTCTGTCTTTCCTACTGATAGGCATGGTATTAAGCGATTTCAATAAGTATTATTCAACAAACGAGAATGTTAGCACATCTTTCATCAACGATTTTGATTATTCAAAGCAGATTTCCGGGAATACCTCATCTATTCAAGAAGATCTTACTCAAATAAGCAGTGGGAGCGGCATTACTGTTCTTACTGGGGGAATTGCATTGATAAGCGCTGTTGTCAAAGCATTGGGGCTCGTATTGCAATCAGTAGGGATTGGATTTTCAATAATATCAAAAGCAGGATTTTATCTTGGAATTGAAACAGCAATAACATCAATTTTCATAGTTATATTATTAGTGGTAATTTTATTCGCTATCGTCAGCGCATACCATAGGTATAAAACATGAGGAAAAAATGACAGCAACACCATTCCCATACCCAATTGGGATAAACAATCTTATGGACTTGATTAGTTATACTAATAGTCTTGTTTCAGGTACTCTTGGGATTGGACTGCTGATAATAATAGGAATGGTCAGTTTCTTATCAACAAAAACATATTCTTATGAGAAAGCAATGGGCTTTTCTGGATTCCTTGTTCTTCTCTCATCAATAATATTAAGATTTGCGAACCTGATAAATGATGCGACATTGATTGTCTGCATAGCCCTTTTCGTAGGATCTTTGATACTTCTGTTCAGAGAAAGGGAAATAGAAACAGGCGGCTAAATTAAAAATCAAAACCGCCAAAAAGAAATAAGCAGAATTTGATTTTTAAATAGCTACTTTTCCCTTGTTTGCGATTGATATTATCCAAAAAACAACTCCAAGTATTATCGCAGCTATGCCTATAATCACTATTGCTGGCATAAACTTCGAGAAGGAAACTGTTATATCAACTCCCTTTCCAGCAACATTATAGGCTGTGCTATTCGTTACTTGTGTCTCCTGCATATTGCTGAATACCATTGCCGCAAAGGCAAGGATAATTCCAATACTTACAATTCCAATAACTATTTTTTCTATTGCCATAGCATTATTATTCCTTCTTTTTTGCTTTTTTCTTCGATTTCTTTTTTGTTTTGCACACCATAATTATATTTTATTTATTGTTCGGCAACTCCTCCTTGCTGCCTTTCCTGATTCTTCAGTTTTATATGAGATACCATCTCAAGCATAAATTGAATTACAAAATATCCCATAATTATAATTATTGACCAAAAAATAATTTGATAGATTGTATTGATATTTGATTGCAGAAATGGATCTGCGATTGATAATGTAATGAAATTTATCGATATAAGAATCATAAATAACGAGACAAACATTAAAAGGGGCTTTATAAATCCCTCTTTTAAAGATATTGAGAAATAAATAAGGATAATTGCAGCAATAAGGAGAATTCCTGGAATGATTGCATTGTTTAATGTAGGTTCATTGCCAGTTGGAGAAATTAATATTGTAAATGAGATATATCCGGCAAGCCCTCCAACATCAATACAATATATAATAGCCTCATGATTTCCAAGAATAGAGGTTTGTTCACTTATAAGAGTATAATTGTGATAATTGCCCTGATTTGTCATTAATTCATTATTAACAAGAATTGTCGAATTGGGATAAAATATAGTGATTGTGCAGTTTGCAGATGCACTGCATTGCTTTCCATTATTAACGCATGGAATTTGGATGTCTATATTTGATTTCTGCCTATAGTTCAAGTCTGCGGCAGAAACCAATGGAAAAAGCAATAAAATTAATATTATTGCTATTGCTGTCCCTATTAACGCCCATTTTGTTATATTGTCCATTTTTTTAATTTGTTTTCTAAGTTCATTTTACCAATATGGTTTTCTCCAAGTATAAGTATTTCCACTATTTTTTACACAAACATATAAAGCATCTTCAACTCCAGTTCCACTTTGATTGAACCATAGTGTTCCTCTCATTGATGTATTGCAGTCTGGTCTTGGACTTTCTGATGAGTCTATTAATAATGCTCCCTTCACTATTGTTCTGTTATAAGATATTGATGTGTCATATCCTGGAATTATTATTTCAAACATATCGTTGCTTATACCGACCCAATCATCTATGCCATCTGTAATAAATGCTCTTTCAACTTTTCCATTGGTATAAGTCGCTCCATTGTTAAGTGTTGCATTATAATCACCGCATTCATCCTCAACACTATCTTCTGCTTGCCAATATCCCAGTTCTCCTTCAACACAAGTGTGATGTTTTCCAGAGCCAGAATTCCAGTGGTCTGCTATTTCAGCTGTTGTTAAGCTATAGTTATAAAGAGCAATTTCATCAAAACTGCCATCAAGGGGGCCTCCAGCACTCTTTCTTGAGCCAACAAATACTCCTTCTGGCGCTCCATATCCACAGTTACCCCATTCAACACCTCCTGATGACGCACAATCAATTTCAACATTATCAACATATATGCAATGGTTAGTCGTATTTTTTGTTCCAACTACATAATACCAAGTATCTGCACTTAAAGCATCAGAACAAGCCCATGTTGAACCAGCACAGGGGCTTATTCCCACACCATAGCTTATCTTATTTGCCCCGCAAATCCCGCTGTGCATTATAAAATCCCAACCTGTTCCTTCATAATCTTGTGAATTAGATATTATCCATCTTTCATCATTAAGCGTATTAACATAAAGCCAATATTCAATGCTGAATTCTTGTAGTCCAGTTTGCACATCTGCCGTATGAATATTCCCTGTTGTATTTTCAACAATTAATTTGTTAGTGACATTAAAATTTCTATCAACAATTAAATCCCCCGTTATTGTGCATCCCGCTAAACTGCACCATAGAGAATTAATCCAGCTTTCTAAAATGTTCAAAACTCCTCCATTGTTTTCCATCTGAGTTGCATTGGTTGAATTCATATTATACCAATAATAGCTTGAATTTGAAAAGCTTGAATAATTGGCAAAACTTGCATTCTCTGCAACAAATCCAGAGCAAATAAGAGTTCCATTTATTGCAGTAACATATTGATTTGCTGGACAGTATTCTACTGTCAAATTAGAAATTGAAACTGGATCTAAAACAAGCCTATATTTTCCATCAGAAACTGATTTGCTATAAGCCCAATCTTGAGTAAAAGCATTTGCTATAGTGGTATGATTATACCAAAAAGTATATCCTGGGATATCCTCATAAGAATCCAAGTCTCCTGCTGTTGTCTTCCAATATTCAGATATATTATAAAGAGTAACATTGAGAATATAATATTGTGTTATTGGAGCTTGAATGTTTACTGTTGGATATGCCAATGCAAAAGAAACAGAAAACAAAAAAGAAAAAAAGAAAGCAAATGCTATTGAAATTAATCTGTCCGTTTTATTTTTGCCTTCATTTATGCCATTCAATTTTAAGTTATTATGCCCTTTGATGCCTCTAATTTTGCCATCAGTTCCATCGTATGAGCCATATTCTCCGATACCTGCATCATTATTTCTGGCTTGAATTTGTCCATCATCACGAGGAACATAATCAAGATTATGGCAAGCCCTATTATTATCAATCCTGGAGCTAAAAATTTTTCCCATTTATTCTCCTGTTTCAATACCTGATTTATTTTCTGTATGCTTAATACAGCCCCATATTTTATATCGTTCTCGACTGGAATAAAATTAACAATTTCCTTGTCAATCTCTCTTCTAAGCTGGATATATGTATCAACATCCTTTTGGGCATAATATATCCTGTCATTTTCTGTTATCCCTGACAATATTGGTGGAGTTATGAATTCCTTTTTTTTGAATTTTCCTACTTTTATTGCGAAATAGGCGATTCCGCCCTTTCTTGTAAGGAAACCCCCCTTTGTCTCTCTTTCCCGGATTCCCCCATTCTCCCTCTCGCTGAATATCGTCACTGGAAACTTGAATATCTTCTTGTCCTTTATCGCAAGATAAATTATTACTCCAACCCCGATAATCAGTATCAATGGAATTATCCATATCAGCTGACTTACTATATCTCCGCCTGTCCCTGCAAATGGGCTTAAAATGTCTGTTTCTGCCATTATTATTGCTGTTTTCGGTTTTGCCAGCCATTTCCAGCCTTATCAGTTATATTGTGACTATTATATTAAAATTTATTATCTTGAAAAAGGATTAAGCCTTGACCAGAATCCTTTCTTCTGCTCGAGCATCATGGGCATTCCCTGCATTGGCATTGCGCCTCTATTCATAATGTTCTCAGAGATTGTTCTGCCTATAACTCCTCTGTCTCCAGCTCCAAGAGCTTTTTTCAACGCCCCAATTGTCAGATAAAGAAGCTGAATATCAAGTATCTGCAGATTCGCCTTATCCTTTATTCCATATTCCTTGTAATTGACATGAATAACCGGGATTGCCTTTTCGCACACGAATAATGCAAGAGGCGGAATTTCATCAAGCTGAAAGTTTGAAAATGTGATAAGCGAAGAAACTGGCGCAGCGACGATTGAGATATATTTTCCAATGCCTTTGTCATTCATAATCGGCTCTGCTATTCTTATCCATTTTTTCTTCTCGCTGTCAAAAATATCGCCGCTTAAGTTATGCCGAAGATTCTCAAGAACTTTGAAAGGATCAAGCTCCCGGATAACGCCAATCTCATTTGGCGAATCTTGCTGCTGCTGGGCAGGGGGAAAATATGTATCTTGCATCGGCATTCCTGGCATCCCCATCCCCATTCCTGATTGCTGCTGCATCATTTGCTGCTGCAAAATCATATTTACTTCTTCTTGTGTCAATTCATTAGCCATTCTTAAATTTCTCCTTGTTTTCTTTGTTGATTATTTTCATGATGACAATCACAATTATAACCCCTATTATCGGAGTTGATACAAGAAGAACCATTTGCCATAAAGGTATATTTACAAAAGCAACCATCTTTTATCATCCTATCAATGCTCTCCTAATTTCAAGTCCCGTAAGCTTTTTATACTTTTGTTTTAACTCTTTAGTTGTAATGCCTTTCAATCCCAATGCGATAGCACCGACGGATGCCTGATATCTTCTTTGCTCTGCTTTTTGCTTTTGTGTTTGTTTTGCTGCTCTTCCAAAGCCCATTCCTTCTTGTAATATGGGGAAAATTAGCGGAGTTGGTGGAGGAGAGATTGGGGGGATTATTGGTATTGTTGGGGGAATAGCATAAATTTGCTGTGGTTTTAGAACCTGCATAGAAGAAACTCTCTGTGCCACTTTTACTCTTTCTTTTATTTGTTGTTGTGTCAATTGAACACCCATCGCCGCTAATGCTTTCTTTTGCCCCATCAATTGGTATTGTGCTAATTTTTGCATCCCCATATATCTTTCTCTCTCTTTAGCAATTTGTTTTCCAGCCAATAAAGATGAAACCATTGCACCAACCTTTAATCCACTAATTACTTTTGGAGTTATTTTTGGTGCTTGTCCAGTTATTGCCCTCATTGCAGATTCTACTGCAATATTTCTCGTAACCATTTCTCGTTTGGATATTCCCCTTTGGACTTTTGGCTTAATTTCGCTTACAAGTCTTTGTGTTATTTTTTCTAAAGATGGATATAAAAATGGTGTTGGTTTTCCTGGAGGATATTTTTTTGGAATATATGTTATTCCTTTTGGAAGTTTTTCAGCAAATGGAATGCCTTCTTGTGGCGTTGGCTTTGGAACTCTTATTCTTATTATCTTTCCTGAAAATGGGTCTTTCCATCCAACAACCGTTGTTTTTCCAGAAACAATATATCTCCTTAATTTTTCAGCACTTACTCCAGATATTTTAGAAATCGCTTTGTTTAATTGATCTTGTTTTACTATTGAAATAAGTGGTTTAAGAGGAATAGGTTTTCCTTTCATCGGCTTTACTTCAATTGCCTTTTTAATATAAATTTCTGGAACTTTATATTTTCCTTTTGCATATTCTGAAAGTTTGGCAAGACCAGTTATTTCTTTTAGTGCTATTTCTCCTTCTGATATTGGCTTTAATTTTAATTTTCCAAATGTCACAGCACCAGGAATTTCAAATTCTGCTTTAATTCCTCCCCTTGCTCTTATCGCTGCAGCTTGAGATTCCCAAGCAGCTTTAACCTTGCCATAGGGTTCATAAATCTTTATCTTTATCTTTTCTTCTGCTAATGAATAAACTGTTGTTCTTCCGCCTTTTGGGATTATAGCACCAGATTTTGTTTGTATGACAGGCATTTTTGTTTCGACTGCGAATGTCTTTCCTTGAACAATCTTTACCCCTCTTACTATAACCGCCTTCATCTTTCCAGTTGCCCTTTCTACTGAAACTCCTGCAAATCTAAATTCACTTTTTTCTGCAGCTTTTAAGAATTCATTCTTTGCTTTTATTCCTTTTATCCCCTTAACAATTCCGCCTCCAATTGCCCCTCCAACAATGAATGATCCAAATTGAATTGTTGATGCAAGTGGGGCTTCTTTAAATGCTTGAACTATTTGTGGAGCTTGTGCAACTGCCGATGCCGCCGTTGTATACATTACTGCTTGACCAAGAATAGGTATTGCTGAAACTCCTGCAAATAATACCCCTGAAATTATATTTGGAACAATTGTGGCTGTTGCTATTTTTGTTCTATATGTTTCTGTTTCTTCTTTTGACTGCTTTTCTGTTCTGCCTGTAATTTCCTGAAACTTTGGTGTTGTTACTGCAATGAATTCCCTTTTTAAAGAAACATTCGCTTCTTTCTCCATCTTGTCTATATCTTTTTCAATTCTTCCTTGTGTGATCTTTGTTGCATTTTCAAGTTCTCTATTCGCTTTTTCAACTGATATTTTTCCCCTATCAACTCTGCCTTGCAATTCTGCTCTTGCAGCATTAATTTGATTTTGTCCTTCAACTATTAGTGTTTGTGCTTTTACATTTAAATCAGCCTTATATTTTTGAATAAGCGATTGTTCTGTTTGACTTGCAATCGCTTCTTTTTCTTGAATGCCCTTAATTATTGTTGCTTCAGGAGGTGTTGCCCATTTTCCACCGATTATTTCCCCTTTTTTTGTGACGGGAATAAAATATCCCTCTTTTTTCAAGGTTTCTAATTCTTTCTTGGCGGCTTCTGCTGGCAATTTTCCGAATAGAGTATATGTCGGTGCAAAAAATTCCCCCGCTTTGATTGCAGCCTGTTGTAATAACGAAATCGCTTTTTCAACTACTGGAAATGGTTCTCTTTTTATTTCTTTTTCTGGCAAAGTCACCATCGCCTTTGGCTTCTCAACTAATGGCTTAAAAAATTCCACACTTACTGGGGCAAGAATTTTTTCTGCTGGAATGCCTTCAGTAATTTTCGGTGTTGGCGTTGGTTCTCTTTTAGATGGAATTGGGGTTGGCTTTGGCATTAATGCTTTTGCTTGGGCAATCAATTGCTCTGTCTTTGCCTTTAATTGCTCAAGAGGTCCGAATGGCTTTTTTTCTGCTACTGATATGCTTGGAGCTGGAGGGGATACTATAGGCTTTCTTTCTTGTTCAATTGCTTTTCTTTGCTCTACGGCTTTTTTTGTTGCCTCTTCTATCTTTGCTTTTTGTGCTTTAAGCTCTTGTGATCTCGCTTGAATAGCCGCAGCTTGCCTTGCAACCCTTGCAAGCATTGCTTGTCTTGCTGGAGAATCCTTTTTAGCCATTTCCACCATATCTCATCAAAGAAAATATATTTTATTAAATTTATTAAAATATATATTTTTATAAATTGTCTTTATAATTTTGCTGGCTCTTTCTATTACTTAAAATATGCCAAGAACACCAGAACTTGATAAGGAATTTGACCTTGAAATAGCAGAGCCAGACCCGTTCTCATTTGGAAAATACGGGCAGACCTTCAACCATGAATTGCTTGTCATGGAATCTTATCGTAGATGCCAAGATGCCCTTGCAAAGGAAATGGTTGAGGGATTCTGGAGCGATAAGATTGATAAGTTTGGCAATATCATGACTATTTATAATCCTGATACAAGAAAGGCGGCTATAGAGGCTATAAAGACATTAAAGAATTGCATGGTGTTTAATATCAAGGATTCTGATTATGAAAAAAGGATAGTCGAACTTGAGAAAAACTCCGAGCAGAAATATCTTGATATTCTCGGCGAACAGAATGAATGGTGGCTTAAAAGTCCACCGCAATTCAGGAATGATTTTTTCAAAAAGAATATGGCATTCTCGACGAAATCTCTTAATGATAAACTGCCTTTTTGGCATAAGTATCTCGACGAGAAACTTGAGATATTTAGGAAAATTTTTGAGCAACTTGAGCTATGCATTGCGGAAAAGACAAAATATTTCAGGAGAGTTGCTGTTACAAATATTTAAAAATGGTGATCAAGAGCGCAACAGAATTACAGGAAGGACAGGTGCTTAATAATATATTCTATACTCGAATGATAAGGGGCAATCAGAATATACTTGCTGCAATTGTGGGCAAGACAGGCAGCGGAAAATCCTACAGTTGTCTTAGGATTTGTGAATTGTGGTATGAAAAATGCTTTAATAAAGAATTCCCGATAGAGAATTGCTGTTTTTCAATTGAGCAACTTATGGAACGACTGGTTAGTGGAAATTTAGATGAGGGCGATATGCTCATTCTTGAAGAAGCTGGGACGAGCATGTCTGCATTGGAATTTCAATCCAAGGTTGCAAAATCCTTCAACTATATCCTTCAATCATTTAGAAATAGAAATATCGGCGTTATTGCAAACTTGCCATTTTTCTCAATGTTAAACAAGACAACTCGAATGCTTTTACATATGAGATTGCAGACAATGGAAATCAAGAATGGAAAGGTGATTTTAAAACCGTTCAATCTTCAATGGAGCCAAGAAAATGGCAAACTTTACAGGCATTATCCCAAGATGATGATAGGCGGTGTTTATGAATCCATTGAGAGGGTTGGATATAGTTTGCCATCGAAGAAACTGCGTGATGCTTATGAATTGAAGAAAGCGACTTTCGTCGCCAATCTCTCAAAGGATGTTTTGTATAATATTAAGAATGCGAATAGAAGACCATTGACTGAATTGCAGACAAGAGTTAAAGAAGTATGGGATCAGGGAATAACAAATCAGACAGAGATAGCAAAGAATCTTAATGTATTGCAGCAATATGTTTCAAGGGCAGTAATAAGCATGAGACATAAAGGTTATCCAATGAATAAACCTGGAGAAAAAGAACATGGATAAAGTTCGTTTAACTCCGAGTTATTCGGTTTGGTATATAAAACCGTTTATTCATTACGATAATAGGTTAAACGAATATCTACTTAAATCAACCTATGTTATAAAACTTTGAGATTAGCGTAGCATAAGTTTGATTAGTGCCCTGCAGAAAATCGGGTGTGTGGGCAAACTTAACTATGATGTAGACAAAATAAAAAGAAAAAATAAAAATGTAGACACCCCGAGGATAAAATAAAATGTCAATGCATAAAAATTGGTGTAATGTAGGAATAAGAAAAGATTTGAAAGAGAAATTAAAAGAATTAAGAGATGGAAATAGAAAAGAAACTTATTCAGATCTGATTTCAAGGCTGCTGAAAGAAAAAGAAGATGAAGAATTCAATGATACTATAGATAATGTAGAGAATTTAAAATAAAAAAGTATTTAAACTCAGTTAATCTTTGAATACAAGGATTAACTTTGATTAGTTTGTCTTGAGGAGATTAAATCAATTGGTTAATCTTTAAAGAATTGAGGCAATATAAAAAAGTTAATCTTTGTAAACATGAGAGATAAATACAAATTAAAAATAGACAAGAAAGTTTTCTTTTATCCAGACCAATGGAATAAATTTTATAATAATCTAAAAGAGAAACAGCAGCCTTATTTTAAAATAGCCATTAATACTGGAGCAAGAATAAATGAAATAAGAAATCTCAAAGTAGGAGATATAAATTTTGAAAGATTGACTCTTACTTTCTTTATAACTAAAATTAGAGCAAAATTAAAAGAAACAAGATCTACTCCAAGAACTATTAAAATATCTCCTGAATTTGCTCAATGGCTTCAAAGATGGATAAGAAAATATAGCCTGAATAAAGGAGATACTTTTAATATTAAGTCAACTCCCGCAATAGATAAAACATTAAAATTAGGGTTGAAAAAGATTGGAATAGAAAATTGGTATGATTTTTCAAGCCATAATATAAGGAAGACACATGGCAATTGGCTTAAGGCTTTAAAGGTTGATGGAATTGAAATAGCCACAAGATTGGGACATGATATGAATACTATGCTCAAACATTATGTGAGTGCTGACTTGTTCTCTGAAGGAGATAGAGCTTTAATAAAAGAAATTTTAGGTAGTCTTTATTGTTAAACTGTTTTAGAATATCTCCTTAATCCTTTTCCAGCAATTAGTGCATATTGGCTTCTGATGAAAGAATCCAACCGCTTTCTCTTCGAGGCAGAACTTGCATCTAATGATTCTTTTTTTCCTTTTCTTTTTGACTTTCATTTTTTCCTTTCAACAAGAACATTATCGCTACTATAAATGACAATCCATACATCAGCCATAGATTGAAAATAATGCCATGCATCGTATAACCAAAAACTTCATTGAGATTATGCAAATATTCGCATTCTTCATTTGGACATCCTTCTTCGGTTATTGTCATGCCATTTCCCAATTCATCAATCTCAATTGTAGAATTTATGCCGTAACTTGCGAATATTGATGAATGGGCTTGTTCATGATAATAAGTCATTGCCTTATTACCGATATAAAAAGAAAAAGTTAACAATGAAAGCATTATTGTTATCAGAAATATCGCCAAAACAAAAATGAATGCTTTCTTATTTATCATTATTCTATGGATTTAGATAGATGCAATTTGCCCCTGTCATATTCATGCACAAACCACATGGGTCTGCAGTTATAGCCCCTCGATATTTGAATATTTCTATTATCAAAATAATCATTGCTATCAAAAGCAAGAATCTGACAATATCTGAAAAAAGATGGAATTTACGAGATGAAAGTATCTGATTGAGTTCCATCTCCGAATCTGCCGTCTCCAATGGCTTTCTTTATCGTATTTGTATATCCTCTGATGAAACTGCCCATTTCATCTTTCAAACTCTGTTTAATATTATCTGCCTTGCCATGCAGCAAATCTTTCAGGCACTGGCGATGATAATTTCCTCTTGCAGTTTCAACTTTCCCTATGAAATCAAGAATAACAGACCATGCCTGCGTTTTTATATCAATCTCTTTCTTGCAGAGCAGACAGACTTTTCTGTCTTTATTTTCGGCAAATAATTCCTGTTCTTTTTCAACCTGTATAGTTTGCGATGCCATCTTCTTTGTATTCCTTCTCAACTTTCTGAATTTCTTTCTTTTCATATTTCTGGATTAAAACAAATAAGAAAACCCAAGCTGCCAAAATAAGCATCATTGCTGATGTTGAAAAATGAAATATATTCGCTAAAATAAGCTCCATAACCATCATAATTATCGCAGATCCTATCAAAACATTGTCATACCACGATGCTATCTGCCTTTTTTCAAGTATCAATAATCTTTCTGTTATGTCCATTTTAAGCCAATATCATAATACATGCTAATAATGCCGCTATAGTTGCACCTATTAAATAAGTCAATAAGCAGCTATCATAAAGATATTTATTTTGTTCTTCATCAAGCGGGTTCATTTTTCCTTTAATTTGTAAGCATAATGCCTTCCTGAAAACTTCCTGCCTTTTTCCGTAATCTGATCTTTTGTCAATTTTATTCTTTCAATCTCGCCTTCTGTAGCGAGAATCTTCAGGGATTTCCATACGGGACAGGCTGATAATCCAAGTTCTTCCATTATCTCTTGCATAGTCATCTTTCCTTTGTTATCAAGCAAATCAAGTATTTCCTGCTGTGACATTTTTATTTATTCTTCTTTGGGTTTTTTCCCCAATAATCTGAATACTTTTGTTCCGCAAGTTGGGCAAACTCCCTGAATTGCTGTTTTTTTTCCTTTTCTTCCTTCAAAAACAACTTCTTTTCCGTCTTTTATCTCAACTTGCTTCTTACAATGCATACATCTTCCTTCTGGCATTTTATTTTCTGTTATTAGACCTCCTTTCAGCCGATTCTATGGCGATTGTTAACATTGTCGCTAAAATAACATAAATAACATAGAAAAGAAATGCTGCTGTGCTTATCATTCCCAATAAAAATCCAAATCCCCCCATCAAAAGAATTGAATTTAATTTATTTGCATCTATTCCAATTGGTTGTTTTTGCTGTTTTTTTATTTTCATTTTTTCCTCCTTTGCAATTTGAGCATAAAGCAGGAGCAAATTGCTCCTGCCTTGTTTTGGGCTGGTTCTTCCTAAAACTATAATCTATGAAATGTTTACTTCGTTATCGCAATTGATTCTTACTTTGACAAAATTATTACCGACGATGATTTGCTTGTCATGGCTTTTGACAATTGTCCCTGCAAACATGCTGCAAAAATCCTTCAAAGTTATTATCCTATTTTTTTCATCCATCTTTTTTCTGATTTCAACTATATCGTCATTGTCAAGTTTTGGCTTTTGGATTATCCGCCTCATTTTTTAATGATAATTTAATGCGTGTTTTATTTAAAAACCTTTGTTAAAACTTAATAGTTGTTACAATTGTTTCTCTGCAATATGAATCTTGCCAATGAGAAAATCAATGAATCCGCTATTCCTTATAAGCAAGAATGAGACAAATCCTATTGGATCTTGATGAGGGGAACATTTCCCAAATTTGTGGTGGGATGGACAAAGGCAAATTCCATTCCAGACTTCAAATCTATATTGAGAATAAAGATGTCTGCTTAGAATATGATGGACATTGATGTGATTCTTTCTTTTACAAATAGCGCATTCATGATTGTCCCTATCCAAACATAAGATTCGCCATTCTTTATCTTTGGCATTTTTTTCCAACTTTACAATTTTGAGTTTATTCATGTTTTTCATGTTTTCTTTTATAATAATTTATGATCTCCTGCCAGTCTTTATTGCAGAACCAATGTTTATTCCAGCAGACACCTTCATCACTTGTGTAAACTCTTATTGGATAAGATTTGCCTTTATTCTGGTGTTTCCTATTATTATGGCAATTTTTGCCATAGTTTTCAGAGCTGATTTCAATTTCAGCGTTACATACAACACATTTCCTTATTTGGATATTCATATAAATCTCCTTTTTGATTTTTCCCAGCATCTAAGACAGAGGGTTTCATTTCTCCCTCTTCCTAAGCATTTTATCGTGTTCCCTGCATATTTCCCTAATCTCGGCTGTTTCTGCCTGTTCTTGGGCTTCATTGAGCGTTTTAAGGGTGTTCTGGCGGATAGCTCTGGCTCGTTCCTGCCATTCTGCTATGCTGCACGACAGAATCTCAGAATTTGTCATTTTGATTTTTCCCCAATTTTCTCTGTTTTTACATCTAAAGGTTCGTTTAATTTGTCAAAATCCTCAATTGGTGAAGGTGGTGAAGGTGGAAAGCGATTCTCCATCTCCTTACGCGTATGTGTGGGGGAGATGTAATTCTGCTTTCCACCTTTGCCACCTGTTCCAAATTTCCAATTTATACCTTGCCAAGCCCAATATCTTATCCTTTTGTCATTATTATCGTAAAAACTTTCCTGTTTATCAAAAACCCGCATTTCCTTCATTTTCTCAGCAATTGTTCCATCAGACATATTTCTAAATGTATTCTCTTTACACCATTCGTTCAATCTTTGTTTGAATGCAGTTTTTGATATGCTTGATTCTATATCTTCAACAACATTATCTTTCCAGAATTTATCAAATGGGTTGCTTAAATCTTCATATTTTTTAGTCCTTTCCTCTATTGTCCCTTCATTAGTGAATTTTCCATATTCTATAATTTCTTTTAATATTTTAACACTTTTTTTTGCAAGATTCTCAAATTCAAGTTCAGGAATAGCATCTTCTATATTTTTTCCCTCATCAAATTGGTTTGGAAAGTTAATTATAGACCATCTTCTATAAAAACCAATTGTCTTATCAGATGTTGGTGGAAGATTGTTTGTTGAAAGCAATATCTTTGCATAATTCATATCTTCGAACAGATTTTTGTTTTTATATTCATACCCGATTAAGTCTTGCCCAGTAAGTTTCTTTAACATTGCAGTTTTGCTTATTTCCTCAAAATCAGTTTCTGTCATCATGCAGATAAGCTTCTTATGAAGCCTTGAAACTTCAAATCTTGACATTAAAAGAGTATCCAACTCTGTTGAACAGCAGTTATCAACACCAACAAATCTTTTTAATACTCTCATAAAACTGCCTTTCCCATTAAGCCCAGAACCATAAAAGCAGAATACCCTATGAAGGGGATAATCTGCAAGAAGGCAGAACGCAACAATTTCATATAATGTTCTGACATATTTTTCTCCAACCCATTCTTTGAACAATTTATCAAGAATTGGTGTTTCATCAAAATCTCCAATTTTCCACGGAATTGGATTTGCAGAGAAGAATTTTGGGCTTGATTCAATAATCTCGTCAGTTTTTATATCAACAATTTTATCCCTGAATTGTATCCATGTTTTTTTGAATTCTTTTGGCTTATTCTGCCTTCCAACTCTCCGCAGTGCCTCAAGAATTTCATTCTTAACTTTTGAATTTACAGAAGGATTTTCTGTTTTGCTATCTATAGCATTCATTATGTCGGTTTCATCTTTTATAACATAGCATTTCTTTTCATAATTCCATATCCACCAGTTTTTGCTATCATCATAGAATAAAGGCTGCTGTTTTATGAAGGTTTTGGCAATCTCAAGATAATCTGTGAAAGAATTGAAAATATCAAATAAATATCCCTCTTCTTTTTTTATTTCTTCCTGCTGTTTTTTATACATAATACATTTGCCACAAATATCATTCAATAAATCTGGATGAAATCTTTTGATGTATTCTTGCATCTTTTCACAAGAACTTTGTGCAAGTTTTCCTTCAGAAGCATATTGAATCCATCCCTTTATCGCTCCAAGTTCATGTCCTTGTATTTTAGCAAGATATTCATAAACATTATCTGTGACTTCACGATTATGCAGAATATCAACAATCATTGGAAAAAGTTTCCAGTTCTTGCTTGTTTCCCCTTTCAGTTTATTATTAAGGCAATAATCTGGCATTAAACAATTTCTTACATAATCAGAGCTTCTTTTTGTCGTTATTATAGAAAATTCATTGAATTCCATTGAATCTGTCTTGTCTATATAATCATTGAAAACTTCTCTTATCTTTTCTTCTGTAATCTCAGCAATTGGAATATCTTTTATAACACTATATTGTATCCCTGAAGGATGAATTGAATTTGGACCAACAACATACTGTCCAATACTTCTTACATCCCCCAAATCACCAACTTTTTCTTTTGAAAGCCTTATCGCTTTCATTTTTTTGTCGATTATAAAATAATAATGATTCTTATATGGTTTGGATGTATTTATTGTGAATGTTTCAGGCAATTTTTCTTTTGTAATGTTATTTATTTCTTCTGTATCAGCATCTATAAAAATAAGATTGCCACAACCACCAAGAACAGCATAATTACACCCTTCATTGAGATATTCAATAAAAATAGGGTCATCAAAGGCATAATTATTCTTTTCCTGCCATCCATTTTCTATTGGATGTTTGCTTTTTTCCTGCAATGGGAACAATCTAAATTCTTTGTTCTGGAGCTGTTTTGGTATTTCAATTTTCATTTTTTACTCCATCTTGCCATTTGCTGAATCTTATCGTGTTTGGAAATCCATAACCTATTGAAAAATCATCTTCTTTTCCATGCATAAAATGAGAGATATAAATATCATAATATCTGAAAAAGCATCTTATAAATTCTAATGTTCTATCACTTTGATTCAAAAATTCTTCAAAATTTAGAAGAATAACCCACCTGTCAATTTTTATTCCCTTAAAATAAGTAAGTTCTTTATATTTTTTTATTTGTTCAAATGCCCTTGCAATTACAGCGCCTTGCCCAAGTGTCTTTAAATCTTTTCCTTCAAAAGATATGTAACCAATATCCTTTCTATAAATAATCATATCAACTTTATATGGCTTTTCCCACAAAAAGCATTGATCTGGAATTACCTCTCTGAATACTTTACATCCTTTTTCTTCAAGGAATTTTTGAACTTTATCTATGAATAATTGTTCGTTCATCATTTTTCTTCCTCAATGCTGCAAATATTGTCAAGGACAATGTAGACAGTTTTTTCGTATTTGTCTACGATCTGCAAGAAATCGTCGCCGACAGAAATAATCCTGCCAGTATAACGCATTTGGTTTGAAAGAATTATAATTGCATTTCTATTAATAAATTCAGAATACTTTGTTTTGTCTATCATCTGTCATCCTCTATTTATGCCCTCGCTGCCGAAAAGCACAGAATCTTATTATTTTCAAACTTTAAAAATCTTTCCCAGAAATTTGTAATCACTTCATCGTTTCAGTTTCCATAGGAAACGATGGGGCATAAATTTGCGTTAGTGGAACTTTGTGTTTTGTTATGATTTCAAAGTAATTCTAAATATTTAAATACTCTAAAATATAAAATAATATATGAAAATACAAATAGATATACCAGAAGAAATAAATCAGAAATTAAAAATTTTTAAGGCAGAAAAAAAAATGAATACTTTACAAGAAACAGCAATTTTGATTCTCGAATCATATTTCAATCAACTTGAATACGAAGAAAAGGAGGTTAAACAAAATGAAAATTAGAGGGAGGAGACCTTTATGCTGCGAATCAAAAATGAGCTGGAACGAAGATCAGAATGTTTGGATATGCAATGTCTGCAAAAAAACAAAGCAGAAGAAACAAAAGATAATTCAAGCAGAATAAAGTTGCGTCATTACACTAAAAATGAAAAAATTCATTATAATGGGGGTAAAACCGAAATGGACAAAAACTTAAGAGAAACAGCGAGAGCTTATGAACCAACTAAAACTAAAAACATAGCCGACTTGGAAGCAGTATCTCTGGATGTGAAAATTCAGGAGAGAAAAGGCACAAACAAAGATGGCGAAGATTTTAACTATTATGTAGCCATTGTGCTTGGGGAAGAGTATAGAGTTCCTGCATCTGTCTTGAAAGACATAAACGCAATTATGATTGCGAAGCCAGGATTGAAAACAATCAGGGTTATCAAGAAAGGGCAGGGAATGAGTACCAGCTATACAGTTATTCCTTTAGAATAAACAGAAAACAAAATCAAGGTGTCTACAAAATGATTATTTTGATTTAAAATGTGGACACCTTTCATAGTCAATCAACTTTCGGCGGGATAACGGCGATTGACTTGCAATCGTTTCACGCAATTACCTCCGTTATTCCGCATCATATTAAAATGTTAGAAAAAGTAAATTGGAAAGATAAAGAGCAAGTTAAAGCATACAAAAAAGCATACATGAAAGCATACTATCAGAAACCTGAAGTTAAAGCACACCATAAAGCATACATGAAAGCATACTATCAGAAACCTGAAGTTAAAGCACACCATAAAGCATACATGAAAGCATACATGAAAGCATACATGAAAGCAAATTATGTAGAACTCCCACAAAGACATGGGGGAGTTATAAGAAGAATTTTTACAAATGGTTGCACAAAACAAATAAAGAAACAGCTTCCTAAATTGACTTTCAAGGTTATGAGAAAGATGCTGAAAGAGGATGAAATACAATGTTAGAAAGAATAATAAATAAAATCAAAGGAATAAAACCGATAGCACAATCAGCGAGATGCGTCTGGAAAACGATTTATCTTAATGCGTTAAAGAATCCAAATTGGATTGGCGATTTAGAACAGAATTACAAAATGAAAATTGAAGAATGTGCGATTTGCGATGGCTATAAAAAGGAGAAGCCGTGCTATTATATTAAAAAATGAAAAAACAAACAACTTTTAGAGAACAGATAAAAGAGATTGTAGAGAAATACGGAGAAAGTCAAGATACAAGAGATATGTCTAATCAGTTATGTGGATATGAGATAGGCAGACTTTCAGCCATATCTGATGTTGAGAAGATTCTTGATGAATGTAAGAAATATAGAATTACAAAATGGACTAAAATAAGAGATTATGCAGAAGAGTGGTTAAGAAGAAGAGAGTTAATATCTATTAGAGAAATAGAGCAGGGAATCCAGAAGTTAAAGGAGATGAAATGAAGTTCAAAATAAAGTGTTATTCAGAAAAAGAAGCGGTTAAACTATTTGAAATGCTTGATGAATTGAAACAAAAAGAATATATTGGAGAAGGGGAGATAGACCAAAATAAGAATATAGTTATTTTCAAAACAAAAGAAACCCGGGTAAGATGAAAAAACAAACAACAGCAGAATATAATGAAAGAAAGGGATATGACAAAGCCCTCGCTGATGTTGGGAAGATAATTGGAAAACAACAAAAGAAATTCAAGATAGCGTGGGGAAAGGGCTTTAAGAATTTGACAGCAAAGGAGGGGAGATATTATCTGCCAGCAGACAAACATCACATGGTATTGAGGAGATTTGCAGGAGTACAGCCAATAAGCCTCGAACGGGAAATCGCCAAACTCGCTAAGGAGAACAAATGAAACAGGAATTTATAGCAAGAGAGAATATGTTAAAAGAAATAAGCTTATTTCCGTTTAGGAAGATATTTGAATTTCGGTCTTCTTTTATAATAAATGAGGCAAAAAGTGGTAAATACTAATCTCATAATACAAGGCGATGCATTAATAGAACTAAAGAAACTTCCATCTGAGTCTGTAAATTGTTGTATGACTTCTCCTCCCTACTGGGCATTAAGAGATTATGGAAATTCTGTTGAAACAATATGGGATGGTTTAGAAGGATGTGAGCATGAATGGAAAATAGAAGAAACTTATAGACCAAATAGTTCTGGGGGTCATGGAGAATTAAGTAAAATACAAACAGGAAATAAAGGAAGTTTTCAAACTGAAAATTGGGATAGACCAAGCAGAGATGCATTTAAAAATAGAGATGTTAATTTAGTATGTTCTGTTTGCAATAAACAATTTGAAGGAAAGCCAAATCAAAAGTTTTGTTCCAAAGAATGTTTAAATACATTATCAAATGAAGAAAGACAAAACAGAACTCAAATATCAAACTTATGTTCAAAGTGTGGTGCATGGAAAGGACAATTAGGGCTTGAACCAACATTTGATTTATACATAAAACATTTATGTGATATTTTTGATGAAGTTAAAAGAGTTTTAAGAAAAGATGGAACTTGCTGGGTTAATATTGGAGATAGTTATTCTGGAAGCGGAAAAGCTGGAAACAATTCAAAATATCAAGAGAAGCATACTTCTTTTGGAAAAATAATGGAAAAAGGAAGTTATGGAATTCCTACTAAATCAGAATTAGAAGATAAATCTCTCTGCAACATTCCTGCAAGATTTAGCATAGAAATGCAAAACAGAGGTTGGATATTAAGAAATGTAATCATTTGGTATAAACCAAACTGTATGCCTTGTTCAGTTAAAGATAGATTCACAGTAGATTTTGAATATTTATTTTTCTTTGTAAAGAGTAAGAAATATTGGTTTGAAACTATTTACGAACCTCATTTAACACAAGAAAAAAGACAAGATGGAATAATAAGAAATAGGACAATGAATTATTCTTCAAAATTTAATGAAAATCCAGAGGCTTATAATTCTCCAAGAGCAAGAACTAAAAGAGAAGGATATAATGCTGAAAAACATTTTTATTCACCTCAAGGAAGAAACAAACGAGCAGTCTGGACAATCACAACCAAACCTTTTAAGGAAGCCCACTTTGCCACATATCCAGAAGCATTATGTGAAACTCCACTAAAAGCAGGATGTCCTGAAGGAGGAATAGTTCTTGACCCTTTCTTCGGTGCAGGAACAACTGGATTAGTAGCATTAAAGCAAAACAAAAAGTTTATTGGAATAGAACTAAACAAAAAATATATAGAAATTGCTGAAAAGAGGTTAAAACCATTTTTATGTCAAACAAAATTATAAACGGCGACTGCATAGAGGAAATGAAAAAGATGCCAGATAATTCTGTGGATTCTGTTGTAACCGACCCTCCATATGATTTAGTTTCTATAAATAAACGATTTAGTGCCAATGATTCTGTTCCTGCTAAATTTGGGAAAGATGGAAGTTTTACAAGATTATTTGATTGTCAGCAGGATAAAAGAAGCAAAGGCACTCTCTTCCTTGCTTCTGGAGACACAAAAGCCACCTCATCAGGAAACCTACAGCTTGAGAGAAGTGGTGATGAGACGCTGGATAATCAATCTCCTGCTGACGCTAATGCTAAAGGGGAAGGGAAATGAAAAAACTTAAAATACAGATGAATGGAAGAAGTGACGAATTTCAAACACCGAAAGAAGCAATATATCCTTTATTGTCATATTTAAATAAGAATTGGAAGATATGGGAATGTGCTTGGGGTAATGGAAGTTTAGCAAAACATTTAAGAAAAGAAGGTTTTAATGTATGTGGAAGTGAAGCAATAGATTTTTTAGAAATTCCTATGCCTTTAGAGGATTTTGATTGTATAATTACAAATCCCCCATATAGTAAGAAGGATGAGTTTTTAGATAAGTGTTATCAATATGGAAAGCCTTTTGCTTTATTAATGCCTTTGACAGCATTAGAAGGAAAGAAAAGAGGTAAGATGTATAAAGAACATGGAATACAGCTAATTATTCCAAATAAAAGGATTAATTTTATAACTCCTTCTGGGAAAGGAAGTGGAAGTTGGTTTCAGGTTGCATGGTTTTGTTGGAAAATGAATCTTCCAAAGGATTTGAATTTTGTGGAGTTAAAGCAGGAAATTGCCAAATTCGCTAAGGAGAAAGTACAATGAAACCAAACACCTCAAACGACGACGATAAGGTATTGAATATGCTTACTGATGGAATGATTAATGAATTAAAGAGAGTATCTAAACCAAAGGAATTAGCAGCATTATCTATATATTGTTATGATAAAGGCTACGCCAAAGCCCTTGATGATGCTGGGAAAGTATTTTTAAGATATAATAGTAATTTCGGAATAGATTGGTTGAAGCAGGAAATCGCAAGATTGAAATCGGGGGAGAAATGAAGTTTAAAATAAAGTGTTACTCAGAAAAAGAAGCGGTTAAACTATTTGAAATGCTTGATGAATTGAAACAAAAAGAATATATTGGAGAAGGGGAGATAGACCAAAATAAGAATATAGTTATTTTCAAAACAAAAGAACCCCG